>ERZ773359.2335-NODE-2335-length-24086-cov-175.601640_pt1 | contig 24086 bp, 15 predicted proteins | sample MGYA00374955_ERZ773359 | MGnify/ENA primary metagenome ERZ773359 (study PRJEB29098, sample SAMN04486028) | biogas fermenter metagenome | study: EMG produced TPA metagenomics assembly of the Biogas fermentation microbial communities from Germany - Plant 4 DNA1...
GTAACCATTATGAAGTTGACATAAACTAGCAAACAGCCTCATTATGTTGCCAATCAAGTGGTAAAAAGGTTGAATGATATCTCAATAATCAAAAAAATGAACACCCAACTCTTCTCTTTACATGTCCCAGGTAACCTTTTTACTTGTACCAGGTATTTTTCATGCGCCAAGGTGCTCTACGAGGATCTTCAATCCCATGGCGATCAGAATGATGCCTCCCGCAGCTTCGGCCCGGGATTTGAACCTGGTGCCGAAAACACTCCCGATTTTGAATCCGAGGGCTGACAGTATGAACGTGGTCATACCTATGACAGAAACGGCTCGGAGGATATCGGCATTGAGAAATGCAAACGAGACGCCCACCGCCAGGGCGTCGATGCTGGTTGCCACGGACATTGCGAGCATCGTCCTGAGGTCGAATGATTTCCCTGGCTTTGGCAAGGACCGGTTTCCGGGTTTCATGCCGTACGAGGTCGCATGCCTTGGATCCAACGGTTTCCCGGGCTTCGGACCAGAAGTGCTTATCGGTCCCGGTCCATACAGGCTTTCGTTCCCGGCGTCACATGCGCTGTTGCAGCACTTGCTCCTGGATTCTCTTATCATGTTGAGCCCGATCAGCGAGAGCAATGCGAATACGATCCAGTGATCCACCGGAGTGATGTAATCCCTGAACTGCGCGCCCAGCAAATAACCGGCAAGAGGCATCAGTGCCTGGAATCCCCCGAAAAACAAGCCTGTTATGACAGCGTGGCCGGTCCTGGACCCGCCCGCAGCAAGGCCCCTGCATACTGCAACTGCAAACGCATCCATCGAAAGCCCGACAGCCACCAGGAGCAATTCCATCATATCCATCAGTACCTGCCCGCCCTTCAGTCAATGACGAGAATAACCGCACCATAATAGCATATATCGCAGTATTCGCTGATATTCCGGAATATCGTGATATCCCCGGATACCCTTTGAGGGCAAAAAGTAATTGCAGGCCAAGCCTGCAATTACCCAGCCTCCTGTACCTTTGCGGTTCCAGGCCGATGTCACGTTGTTACGCGCCTGATTGTTGCTTTATTGCACGCCTGCCATTAAGTCATCATGCGCCTGACCCTTTCGACCAGGTCGATGAACTCGTCGGCAAAGTTTGTCGCCATCCCGCCGTAGTTCCCGGTAGTGCCCAGCCTGCCCATGCGGGTCAGGATGTCTTCCGAATTTGTCACCATCACGTTCCTGATGGAACTGTCGATCTGTTTGACCCTTCTTTCGATACTGGATCGCAGAGCCGACAGGTTTGCATTATTGCCGGTGATGTTCCTTACGCCGACCAGCGCAGTATCACCGTTTACGAGGACCACGCAGTCGCCAATGCCGTTCCTGTTCTCAAGCTGCCTTTCTATCAGTGTCGCCCGTCGGCTGTCGTTCCCGGCAAGCCTGTTGACAATGCCGTTGCCGGTCATATTGTTGAGCCCGGTATTGTTTCCGGCCATGTTGTTGGCAGTCCCGTTGCCTGTAGTATTCGGGCGGTCCATACCTTCCATGTTCCTGCCGTACATGCCGTTCCCTTCTGTACCCACCAGGTTGTTCCCGTACCTGTTTCCGTATAGATCATTCCCGTACCCCTGGTACTGCGCGTTCTGGTCACCGGTGGCGCCGTTGAGGTCCCGCGCCTGCTCGTTGCCCATCTGTGTGCAGCCTGCAATCACAGCGCCTATGAGGCACAATAACAGAACAGTACGCAAAGCTGATTTGAATGATGTTTTCATTTCAACACCTCCCGTACTATTCTGTGTACATAATTCGTTTTTATTTGCGTTAAAAAATTAATAGAGTTGAATAATCATCCACGGGCAGGAACAAATATAACATTTACATAAAAAAAGAATTTGCAACTATTGCCTGTGGAAATCAGGGACATAGTGGTGATCTACCGTTATGACCGCCCGGTAGCTTTTGTCTATCTCCCTGATTTTTTCAGAAATGATTTCGACAAGCTCATCGTCACCGTATTTGAAGCCATATGGCACGACTATGTCGAAAATCAGTTTCGAATGGGTGATGCCGAAAAAAACGCGGAAATCGTGGATGCTGATCTCGGGAGATATCTCCTTCACCAGCGATTCGACGGAAGCCCTGAGGCTGTTTATTTTTTCATTGTCGGTAATGACCGGATCCAGGTGTATGACCAGGTGTATGCCGAGATCCTTAAGGAAGTCCCGTTCTATATTGTCTATGATGTCATGGCCGACCATTATGTCCTGGTCCGCGGACACTTCGCAGTGTACTGAAGCGAAATACTTGCCGACGCCGTAATTGTGCACTGTCAGGTCGTGCAGTCCGACGATGCCGTCATAACTCATGATCTTCCTGTAGATCCGGTCCACCATCTCCCTCGAAGGCGCCATTCCAAGCAGCGGGCTTACGGTATCCCTTATCAGTTTTATGCCGGAAATGGTTATGAAAACAGCCACTGCCGCACCCATCCAGCCGTCCAGGTCATACCCCGTGAACCTTGAAACCAGGAGGGCGGCAAGGACGGCAGAAGTCGCGAGGATATCGTTCCGGCTGTCCACCATTGCGGCACTTATGGCATCCGAGTCTATAGCCATGCCAAGTTTCCTGTAAAAGAGGCAGAGCCACAGCTTCAGCAGTATCGAAACTGCGAGTATGACGACGGCAAGCCATGAAAACACGATCTCCCCGGGCCCTATTATCTTCCGGACCGAGTTCAGGAAAAGTTCAAGCCCAAGGAACATGACCGCGATCGATACGATCAGCCCGGAAACATACTCCATCCTTGCATGCCCGTAGGGATGCCCGGCATCGGCAGGCTTGCCGGATATCTTGAAACTGATGAGCGTCACGATGGCAGAACCCGAATCGGACAGGTTGTTGAACGCGTCGGCGATAATGGAAATGCTGCCCGCAAGGATGCCGGCCGTGATTTTTATTATGAACAGGATGAGGTTGACCACGATCCCCGTTATCCCGGACAACCTTCCGTATGCTTCACGGACGCCCAGGTCGGAAGTGTTCCTGTGATCCTTTACGAACAGCCTCAGCAACAGTTGTGTCATCGCCGCACCTGCTTTCACCCGGCATTACACCGGTCAAGTCTTCCTCATGAACTCATGCCTGCATTTGGGACAGGTGATCAGTATCTTCCCTTTCCCCTTCGGGAGCCTCAGTTCGGCCCTGCATGAGGGACACCTGAAAAACCTGTGGGTCTTCGACCCGGCGATCCTCCTCCTGATCCTGCCAAACCAGGCCCGGACACGGTTTGCGAGCATGAGGTACTTATAATTTTCCATGCTCCTTCTTCTTATGTTTTTTGACAGCATCCTGAATATGCATATACCCAGCGGTATGTATACGATAACAACCAGGTACGGTATGCCGATGAGCCTTACGGCCACCGACAGAACGACTGCCGTGACGAGCAAAGCCAGTGCAAGCTGGTCTGCCCCGTATCTTCCTTCCATGAATTTCCTCAGCCGGTACATCATTTACTTCCCCCGTTCCCTGAAATGATAATCAGTTCCTTGCCGGTTTCAGCGACATAAACAACTTCGCCAGTTCCACGACAGGTATTATCAACAGCGCCAGTCCAATTCCTATGGCCAGGTCGGCAGCATTGAGCGCAGTCAGATGGAATACCGTGTTGACCCCCGGTATATATATTACGCCCAGCGTCAGCACCAATGACAGCGCCATCGCACCGAACAGGTACTTGTTGTGCATTTTGAGGCTGAATATGGATTTCATCCTCGACCTCATGTTGAGCGAGTGGAAGACCTCGCAAAGCGAAAGTGTCATAAACGCCATCGTCATGCCGATATCACGGGACTGCCGGTTCCCTATATAATATGAGATCAATGTCAAAACCGCGACCGCGATCCCCTGGTAGATGACACCGGAAGCCATGCCGCCTGCGAATATGCTTTCGCCTGCTTTCCGGGGAGGCCTCTTCATTACATCAGGCTCCGCTTCTTCCATGCCGAGGGCTATGGCCGGGAACGAGTCCGTAACCAGGTTTATCCAAAGGACATGGATAGGGTAGAAAAGCCTGAAGTTCAGTAATGTCGCAACAAACAACGCAAGAACTTCGCTCAGGTTGGCGGAGAGCAGGAACTGGATCGCCTTTCTTATATTGTCGTAGATCCTGCGGCCTTCTTCAACGGCATTGACTATGGTAGCGAAGTTATCGTCGGCAAGCACCATGTCGGAAACATTTTTTGATACATCCGTTCCCGTAATGCCCATGCCCACACCTATATCGGCCGTTTTGAGGGCCGGGGCATCGTTGACGCCGTCGCCGGTCATTGCCGTGACGACCCCGTTTTCCTTCCACGCCTCTACGATACGTACCTTGTGCTCCGGCTGGACTCGCGCATAAACGGCATATTTGCCGACATCCTTCACAAACTCCTCGTCAGGTATCATGTCAAGCTCGGTACCGGTGATCGCCTGGCTTTCGTCGATGATGATGCCCAGTTCTTTCGCTATCGCGACAGCCGTATCCCGGTGGTCACCCGTGATCATGACCGGCTTGATCCCCGCAGTGCGGCATTCCTCTATGGCGTCTTTCACCTCGGGACGCACCGGGTCGATCATGCCCGCCAGCCCTATGAACACCATGTCCCTCTCCAGCGTTTCAGGCGAAATGGCCGCGGGAAGCTCATCCATCTCCTTCATCGCAGCACCGAGCACACGAAGCGCCTTCCCGGCCATCTTCCTGTTTTCTCCCAGTACCTTTTCCCTCAGTTCGTCGGTGAGAGCCACGATTTCGTCTCCCGAGAGCATGCGGGTGCATTTTTCGAGGAGTTCGTCAGGCGCGCCCTTGGTGTACTGGACATATCCGCCTGACGGGTCCTTATGCACCGTCGACATCATCTTCCTCATCGAATCGAAAGGAGCTTCGGCGACCCTGGGCATCGTTTTCTCAAGTTCGGTCTTGTCAAAGCCTGTTTTATATGCAAAATTAACCAACGCGCATTCGGTGGGTTCGCCGATCGCATCAGATTTGCCTCCGGACAGTTCCGCATCATTGCACAACGCCATTGACACGGCCAACTTTTCCGTGTTGCCGAACGTATCGACAACAGTCATCCTGTTCTGCGTCAGCGTGCCTGTCTTATCCGAACAGATGACCTGCGTGCAGCCAAGGGTTTCGACCGCTGTCAGCCTCCTGATTATGGCGTTGCGCTTCGACATCTTCGTAACGCCGATGGACAGCACCACCGTGACCACCGCGACAAGGCCTTCGGGTATCGCCGCCACTGCAAGGCTTATCGCCAGCAGGAACATGTCAAGCACCTGTGTTCCCGAAAAACCTCCGTTTTCAAGCACGCTGAACACGAATATGAAAATGCTGATCCCGAGCACACAGAAGGTGAGTACCCGGCTGAGGCCGGCCAGCGTGCGCTGCAGCGGCGTCTTTTCATCCTCGGTCCTGGTGATGATATCGGCTATCTTCCCCATTTCGGTAGACATGCCGGTGGCCACCACCACACCTTCACCGCGGCCGTAAACCACGTTGGTCCCCATGTATGCCATGTTGCTCCTGTCGCCAAGCGGTATGTCCCCGTGATCCGACGGCAGGGCCGCAATGTCTTTTTCAACAGGCACCGATTCGCCGGTGAGAGACGCTTCCTCAATCCTGAGACTGGATGCCTCCGTCAGCCTTATATCGGCGGGGACCGCATCTCCCGCCTCCAGCAGGACTATGTCGCCCGGAACCAGTTCCTCGGATTTTATGAGCATCACATGTCCGTTCCTTCTGACCTTCGAATATGGCGATGACAGTCTCTGAAGGGCTTCGATGGCCTTTTCGGCCTTTCCTTCCTGGACGACGCCGAGGATGGAGTTCAGTATCACTACGGCAAGGATGACCGCCGCATCGGCTATCTCCCCGACGACACCTGAGATCATTGCCGCAACTATAAGTATGATGACCATGGGGTCCTTCAGCTGATCGACTAATCTCTCGAGGACAGTTTTCCTGCGGGTTTCCGCCAGCCTGTTCGGACCGTGCCTCTCAAGAAGCTGCACCGCTTTTTCAAGGCTGAGCCCGTTCCTGTCGGTCTCAAAATGCTTGAGTACAGCCGAAGCTTCTTCAAGATGATGATTCATCATGACTCCCTTCCGTAACGTTCCCGGTGGTCCACTGTATCCGGTGACTTCCTTTATCCGGTGGTCCACTGTATCATGTGACTTCCTTTAACCGTGTTCCACTGTATCCGGTGGTTTCCTGCATCCGGTGATTTGCTGCATCCGCCGTCCTTCTGCCCGCATCCGGCTGCGCAGCAAAATCCCGTCAGGACAATTATATACCCGTGAAATATATTATCGTATACAATACGAAAAGAAAACAGCCAATGTTTCTCAAAACATGTCATTTTGCGCCGCTGCGGGATTTGTAATGCCCGGGAGGATGCCCGAACTCCTTCCTGAAGGAGCGTATGAAGTTGGAATAGTCGCCGAAGCCGCATCTCTGGCAGACCTCGGTGACCCTGAGACCTTCCTTCAGAAGCATCCTGGCCGTGATCAGGCGTTTCTTGCGGATATACTGGTAGATGGTATAGCCGGTGTGTTTCTTGAATTCCCTCAGAAGATGATACTTGCTCGTATAGAACCTGGCGGCCAGTGTCTCGAGGGACAGGTCCTCCTGCAGGTTTTCATTTATATAGTTTATCACGCTGCCGACTTTTTCATCGTAAACCACGTCCAGTTCCAGGTCCTCGTCCTGGCTGTCGAGAAAGGCGCGGTTCAGGTAGACCAGCAGTTCCGTCAGGTAAGCTCTCTTCAGCAGGCCGCTCCCGTAATCTTCACTGAAGATGGCGTTCTGGAGGCATGTCATCGCATTTTTTATCATAATGTAATACTCCGCCCGGGGACGCAGCAGGTTGTAGTTCCTCATGGCAGAACGTTCGAAGCATAAGGTCAGGTCCGTGTCCCCGCCCAGGGTCCTGATATGATCGGGATCGATCCACAGCACATAGCGTTCATAAGCCTTGCCGGGCCTCACGATCGTTTTGTGCAGTTCCCTGTTGTTGATCAGTACTATATCGCCGGGCTTCAGCCTGTAGGATTTGCCTTCGACTATATACGTGACGTCGCCCGAAACAAAGGAGAACACCTCGTAGAAGAGGTGGTTGTGGTACTCCACCTCGACCGGGTGTTCATCCTTGTAGTGGTAGAACTCAAAATCCCTGCTGATCATGTGCTGCCGGCTGGTAAATTCCTGCCTGGCGGGCTTCATCACACCATCCCCGATCCTGCGGACCTGCGCCGGTGATATACACTTTAATGATATAGCAATTTTTGCATATATTCAACTGATCAGCATCAACATTCTGCGTTTATTTGCCACAGCATGCCAGGGTATCTGCATCAGGCTGTCTCTATTTTGCTCGCCTCCTGCAGGCCCAGTCTCTCGATGGCCCATTCGCGCATCTTGTACTTGAGTATCTTGCCTGCAGCGTTCATCGGGAACCAGTCGACGAATTCCACGTAACGAGGGGTCTTATGTTTTGCCATGTGCGAGCGGCAATACTCCTGCAGTTCCTCGGCGGTCATCGTCTCCCCTTCCTTCAGTATGACGCAGGCCATTATCTCTTCGCCGTACTGCTTGTCGGGCACTCCTATCACCTGGACGTCGCTGACCTTAGGATGGGTATATATGAAATCCTCTATTTCCTTCGGGTATATGTTTTCGCCGCCCCTGATGATCATGTCCTTGATGCGGCCCGTGATCTTGAAGTACCCGTTCTCATCCATCCTTGCCATGTCGCCCGTGTGCAGCCACCCGTCCTCGTCTATGACCGCAGCAGTCGCTTCCGGCATCTTGTAGTATCCCTTCATGACATTGTAGCCGCGGACGACGAACTCGCCGTCGGTATTGGGAGGCAGGTCCTTATTCGTGGCAGGGTCGACGATCTTGCACTCGATCCCCGGCAAAGCCCTTCCCACGGTATTGACACGGATCTCGATAGGATCGTCCACACGGCTCTGCGTGCATCCAGGCGATGCTTCGGTCTGTCCGTAGACTATGGTGATCTCCTTCATGTTCATCTTATCCACGACATCCTGCATCACCTTGATGGGACACGGGCTTCCTGCCATTATGCCCGTCCTCATGTGCGAGAAGTCGGTCTTTGCGAAATCCTCGTGTTCCATCAGCGCGATGAACATCGTGGGAACACCGTGCACGGCGGTTATTTTTTCCCTGTTTATGGCATCCAGCGCCACTTTGGGGGAGAAATACGGGATCGGGCACATCGTCGTGCCGTGCGTCATGGCGGCAGTCATAGCCAGTACCATCCCGAAGCAGTGGAACATGGGCACCTGTATCAGCAGCCTGTCTGCCGTGGAGAAGTCCATGCAGTCGCCGATGCACTTTCCGTTGTTGACTACGTTGTAGTGCGTGAGCATGACGCCCTTCGGGAACCCGGTAGTCCCGGATGTGTACTGCATGTTGCAGACATCGTGTTTATGTATGGAAGCAGCGCGGCGGAACACTTCCTCAACAGGCACTTTCTCAGCCAGCGCCAACGCCTCGTCCCATGTAAGACAGCCCGGCACTTTCGATTCTATCGTTATGATGTTGCGCAGGAACGGCAGCCTCTTGATGTGGAGAGGTTTGCCCGGTTCCGACGTTTCAATCTCGGGGCACAGTTCTTTTATGATCTCCACGTAGTTCGAATCCTTGTAGCCGTCTATCATGACAAGGGTATGGGTGTCGGACTGGCGCAGCAGGTATTCCGCTTCGTATATCTTGTATGCCGTGTTTACGGTCACGAGCACCGCCCCGATCTTGACCGTGGCCCAGAACGTTATGAACCACTGGGGCACATTGGTCGCCCAGATGGCTACATGGTCGCCGGGCCTGACTCCCAGGGCGATGAGGGACCTGGCAAACGTGTCGACGTCATCACGGAACTCCTTGTATGTCCTCGTATAGTCATGTGTCGTATACCTGAAAGCATACTGGTCCGGGAACTCTTCCACGACGCGGTCGAGCACCTGCGGGAATGTCAGGTCGATAAGCGTATCCTTTTCCCAGATATACCGGCCGGTCTTTGCATTGTTGTAGTACAGGCGGCCCTTTGATGTGTCTTTTTCGATGTAACTGCTCATGTAGTTGACAAAGTGCGGGAACACGACACCCGCGTCGCTGAGGTCGCTGGCCCATCTCTTGACCCATTCCAGCGATATGTACCCGTCGTAATTCACGGAGCGCAGGGCCATCATGAAATCATCCATCGGCAGGTCGCCTTCACCCATCATCCTGTATGAGACCCTGCCATCCTGCACTACAGAGTCCTTGGCATGCACATACTTTATAAATGCGCCAAGGTTCTTCACCGTGGTGTCTGCCGATTCGCCCGCGAAACGGTATGGATGGTGCAGGTCCCAGAGCGCCCCGACAGCGTCGCTGGCAGCGCTCTCAAGGAGCTCAGCCAGTCGCTTTGTATCAGTATATACGCCGTTGGTCTCGATAAGCATTGTGACTCCCTTTTCCTCGGCTATCGGTATTAGCCGCCTGAGCTGCGCAAGAACGGCTTCATCGTCAACGTCTCCCTGCGGCTGGGGCTCAAGGTCGGCCAATATGCGCACATAAGGCGTGCCAAGTTTGTTTGCCAGTTCGATGTACTGCACTATCTCGTTGTAGTTCTGTTCGGCCTTGTCTGCAAACTTGAGGCAGCATCCCGAAGAAAGGCACGGGATCTCAAGGCGCAGTTCCTTCAGCTTTTTGATGGTGTTCGGAAGCTCCTCCTCAGTGAAGGGCCGTGCCCTGACCGCGAAAATATCCTTTCCGAGACCCCTGATCTCGATACCGTCAAATCCGAGGTCCTTGGCCATGGAATAAATGTCGGGCCAGTCGAAATCGGGACATCCAAGCGTCGAAAAAGCGATCCTCATCTCTCAATCTCCTCCCGCAAATCAAATAAAATCATTGCTTGAAATGATTCAAATAAAAAGGCTTCCGTCCCGGCATTTCTGCCAGAGACGAAAGCCATTGCTTCCGCGGTACCACTCTGATTGGTATGGAACATACCCTCTCAAAGGCATCGATCAACCGATGATCGACATCCGGTGACTAATGCCCTCCCGTCGTAACGGCGGGAAACCCGGTCGCACCTACTTGCCGCCGCGTGATGTTTGCCGGTCCGGGACCGATCCCAGGCTTGCCGCTGATCGGCTTTCCTGATCGGCTTGCCTGATCGGCTTACCACTTATTGGCCTGCCGCTGATCAGCTTAACGTCGGTATTTCCCGTGCCGCCGGAACTTTTCCCCCGCTCCGGCGCAACCGGCCTGGTCAGCGCGTGGCTTTCAGCTGACTGCTCGGGGGTGAGTCCACTTTCCGCCCCGTGTGCTGTTTCGCACCGGCCAACAGCTCTCTTCGACACAGCCGGACGGCGTGTTTTCCCCGTCATTGCATTTGATCAGTTTTTTCTGTATGCTACCAGAATCCTGTTATTTTGTCAATACGCAGGTATTTTTCCTTTCAGCGGTGCTGCAGGATCACAATTCCGCAGATGCGCAACACCAAAAAAATCAGTGCCGGAAGTCAACCAATAGTGTAAGTGTGTATGACCTTGATACACCGCACTGTCCGAAACTCCGCACCGCATGACATGACAACCTTTTGCGCCGCACCACCTGAACCTCCGTATGACATGGCAGCCTTTTGCGCCGCACCACCTGAACCTCCGTATAACATGGCAGCCTTTTGCGCCGTACCACCTGAACCTCCGTATGACTGATATGCCACACTACTTGAACGAACAGCACACTACTTGAAATTTTGTCACCCCTGTTGCGCAATTTTTCAGCTTTAGTCTGGCTTTTTTGAGCGTTTCTTCAATTTACACCATTATACGGACATAACTACATAACTTGTTTGTATTTACATAATATCGATTATTCCATATTACGTAACCAAACATTACACAAAAGTGAAAATTTTGAACACCCAACTCGTATTTCCCGAATTATTTCCCAATCAGTGCGATCCCAAATCAGTGCGTGATGAACGGCCATAAACCAATCACGGATCGATCACGGTCGCCGTGCGTCCGATGGAAACCGCAAGTTCCGTCAGCCTCTCCCATGTCTGACAGCCGACTATGCCGTCAGGATCGAGTCCCTGGGCGCGCTGGAAACGGACCACAGCATTCCGCGTCCCGCTGCCGAATATCCCGTCAAGGCCTGAGCCGGTATACCCCAGTGCATTCAGTGCGTCCTGGAGGACCAGTACATAGTTGTTCACGCTGCCGAAACGCACCAGCGGGTAGCCGCCTGCGGCACATGCCGGCGGAGTGGCACGGGCGTCGAAATGCACCCACGTCGGCGTCAGGTATGCCGGCTCCACGTATGTCCATACGCCGGTCGCCGCAGCAGTGTTGCGCAGCTGGTCACGCGTCACGCTGTCAAGGTTCTGGCCGACGTCAAATGACACGCCTGCATAGTGCTGTGACATTGCGGCATGGCCTCCCTCCCAGATCCGCTTGAACGCAAAGCCCACATAAATAGGGCGTCCCCATGCGCTTCTCGTTATGTTGAAAGCTTCCATTGCCCGCCTGGTGGTCCATAACGTGTTCGCACGGGAACTGCCCCGGAACTCGCCCACTGTCAGCGTCCTTCCGATGTTGTACGGCATTGCGTCCGTTTCAGCCAGCGTATAGTATTCCATGCCGCCCGTCTGGTTGTTGTATACATAAACGTTCGCCACAGTAAAAACCACCTTTACATAATATGACCATACTCATATTATGCAAAAGGCGGTCCTGCCGTTCACAAGCCATTGAGGTTATGTTCCAGGGCCTTTATCCAAGGCTGCGGCTTGTCTTCGCTGAGGCTGTGCCATGATACGAATGGATGTCACTGCAACCGGATCTCGCTGTGGCCGGGACCGCCGGCCCTGTGATGATTTACTGTGAATGGAGTGGCCGGATCTCGCAGTAACCTGGCCTGTTTGGGTGGCTATGGCATGCTGTCCCATGCCCTGGCCATCCCGTGCAGCTATGGCGCTTTGTCCTCCAACCAGGCCTCACTGCGCGGCTATGGCGCGTCGCCCTGTGTCATGTCCTCGAGCACGGCCAGGTACTTCTTCGTCAGTTCCACGTCCGATGGCACCTGCACGTACTTGTTGCCGTATTTCTGCCTCGTTTCATTGCCCTTGCCCGTGATGAGTATCACGGTCCCGGGCTCCGATGACAGGATCGCCGTCTTCACGGCCTCTTCCCTGTCGTCTATCAGTTCGCAGTTGTCGTTGTACTGCCGCACATACTGAGCGATGTCCTCGCTTATAGCCCTCGTGTCTTCCGGCCCCGGGTCCTCGGCAGTCAGGATGACCTTGTCTGAATGCTGCCCGGCCAGCAGCCCCAGGTCCTTTCTGCGCACATATGCCTTGCCGCCCGGACATCCGAATACGGTCACTATCTTCATTCCCGGGAATTCAGTCTTCACAGTTTCATACAGCCGGGTAAAGCTAAGCCTGTTGTGGGCATAATCCACGATAACTATCCTGTCCCGGGCCTTGTTGGCATAATACTCCATCCTGCCGCTGGACCTTGCCTTCCGCAGGCCTGAATATATGTGTTCCTCGGGTATTTTCAACGCGTACGCCACCGCGATCGCCGCAAGGGCATTCTCGACGTTGAACAGTCCGGGCATGGTCAGTACGAACTCCCTGTCAAACCGATCGCAGCGCACCCTGAAATGAGTATCCATGCCTTTCTTCCTGATGTCGTACCCGTATATGCCGGCCCCTTCCTTCGTACCAAATGTCAGTACCCGGTCGGCATTTTCCGCCGCTTCCATTATCCTCGGCAGCCGGTCGGAGTCCATATTGACGCAGGCCGTTTTGCACTGGCTGAAAATCCTGAGCTTGGAAACGAAATAGTCCTCCATGTCGCTGTGCTCGATGGGGCTGATGTGATCCTCGGAAATATTGAGGAATACGCCCGCATCAAAGCATATCTCATGGAGCCTGCCGTATTTGAGCGCCTGGCTTGAAACTTCCATGACCATGTATTCTATACCGCTGTCTACGGCGTTCCTGAAATGCATCTGGAGTTCCAGCGACTCCGGCGTCGTGAGCTTCGACTCTTCCCTTATGACGCCGTCGTAAGTGTCTATGGACGATATTATCGCCGTCTCAGGTTTGCCAAGTTCCCTCATGTAATCGTCCAGTATGTACTTGATATAATAGGCTGTCGTGGACTTCCCCTTCGTACCGGTAATGCCGACGATGCAAAGGTCTTTTGCCGGGCTGCCGAAGAAAATCGACGCCGCAAGGGCCAGCGCTTTTTTCACGTCGCTGACCAGCAGGCACGGCACCGGCACATCATATTCCACTTCGCTGATATATGCGAAAGCGCCCCTGCGGACCGCATCCTGCAGGTAGGCCTCCCTGAACCCGGCTCCCTTGCATACGAACAGCGTGTCGCGGGCCGTTTTGTTCGAATCGTATGCCACATGGTTCACTGTCCGTTTCGCCGTCTCCAGCGTACAGTTGTGCCTCAGCAGGAGTTTTCGTTCCTGCAGTTTTTCTATGTACTCCTCCAGTGCATGCTTTTCCATCCCGCACCCCCAAGGATTCCAGGTAATCATTCCCCGGAAATGTCCGGTATTCCCCGTACCGCTGTCCGGGATTTCCCCATGATCGTCGTCCGGGATTCCCTCGTGATCGCCGTCAGGGATCTCGTGACCTCCGTCAGGGTCCCCCCGTGACCGCTGTCCGCGATTCCCGCTGTCAGGGATTCCCTCCCATGGCCGCTGTCCACGATTTCCCGGGGCCGCCCGTTACGCGGAACTTCCGGCGATCACTCCGGGCACCTGGTTTAAAGTGATTACTTAATAAGTATTTCGTTTTGCCGTCCAGCATGTTTTTTATTTTCCCTGTTAGCTGCTATTTCCTCTTCCAGGCCGGCATTTCCCTTTTAAGTCGGTATTTCCCCTTATAAGCCGGTATTCCCTCCGATCCGGCATTTCATCCGATAAACCGGCGCCCTGTCGCTGCCAGGCACTCACGCAGCCGGACAGGCATCCCGTCGCCCGGCACCGTTCGCTGTTGGTACCGGTTAGTACCGTCCGATGTTGGTACCGGTTAGTATTTTATCACCGGCTTGTCCTGTTTTCCACTGGGATCCCGGAATAAATGAGAAAAACTGCTGGCGGGCTTTGCCCATGGCACTTATCCGGATCCGGCCGTTCAGTCCTGCCCGGCCATCATCGCTACACCGGGCGCAAACAGGCCAGGCCGCCGTTATCACGCCTGCGCCCGGCTCATTCCGGCAGCGACGGCAGGAAACCATAGCTCCTGTACTCCGAATCGTCAAAATGCCACCACTCGTTTTCCAGCGGGATGAACCCGGCTTCTTTCATCGCGTTCTCCAGAATAAGTGCATTCCGTTTCTGCTCAGGTGAGGCATGTTTGTATGTCCTGTGGGCCTTTTCGGACATTTCGTCGTATTTGCTGGGCATATCGAGTTCGTTGCCGTCCATATCCACCAGCGTCACATCGACTGCGGCGCCGCGCGTATGGTTGGACCCGATCTTCGGATCTATGAAGTAATAACTGTTTTTGGCAACCTCGTGCAATCGCCTGTGATCCTTTTCAGACCTGTACGCATCCCACACCTTGATCCTGTAACCCTGTTCCATCAGGGCTTCGTTGGCTCTCTTGAGCTTGATCGCCGTACCTCTTCTCAGCCATGCTATGTTCGAGTCATATACCGGTTTTCCCGTAATATTGTCCGGCGTAGCGTATTTTAGGTCGATAATGATATCGTCCGCCACCTCGTCAAGCCTGACCATCTCGTTTTTATCCACCGACAAGCTCGCCGCCGCCATATCCGGCGAATAACCGACTTTCGCGAAGACCCTTTCCATCGCCTTGCCTTCGATGGGCGTCGGCCTGTAATCATTCACGGCACCCTTTGACGATATCGAAAACGGGATTATTTCCGGCGCCTGTATGCTGACCAGGTTGCCCTCCCGGTCAAACAGGAACGTCTGCCTGTACACCATCGTATCGAAGTCCGACGGCCTTTTGTTGCCTCCGAAGCAGAAGTTGGCCAGGCTGTATACTATATACCTGTCGTTGTATATCTCGATCGGCTGCAATACGTGGGGATGGCTCCCCAAAACCAGGTCGGCCCCGGAATCTACGGCAAGCCGCGCCAGTTCCTTCTGCAGGCTGTCCGCCTCGTACTGATACTCTTTGCCCCAGTGGAAGTAAACTATGACAAGATCGCTGCGCTCCCTGAGTTCCCTGGTCACGTTTTCGATTTCCTGCTTCAGTTCCTCGGTATCACGTCCCTGCTCATATTCACCGAGCTGGTTGAAGCCGGCCATGCCGACATTGACGTCATTGATCGTGATGACAGTGGTCCGGGCATAGCCGAAATACTTTATGCCCACATCATCGAGCGCACTGCAGGTAGCATCGAACCCTGCCTGCCCGTAGTCGTACGTATGGTTGTTTGCGAGGGTGACCGCCTCTATGCTGCCCGCCCTCAGTATATTCGCATATTCCGGTTTGCCGATGAACCAGTAATTATTGCCGTAATCATATTTTTCAGCTTTTTCCTTCTCATTGCCCAGCACGCACTCCAGGTTTGCTATCGTGATATCATCCTGTTCCAGTATCTGCACGGCATTGGCAAAAAAGTAGCCGTAATCGCCGCCTGTTTTATCGAAAACGTAATCGAATGAATCCCTGTAGCTGAACCGTGAATCCTGTCCGAGCACAATGTCGCCGACCGCGCTTATTACCACCTTTATCTTGCCTTCGTCACCGCTGACGGAACTCTGGACATAATCGTCCCTGTCCTCTCTTTCTATCGCGTTCTTTTCATACAGGTATACCGAAACAGCAACGGCGAATATGACTATTAGCGCGATGATCCTTACAAACCGCCTGATTTTCATTTGTAAAAGAATCCTCCCGGCACTGGTTGATGATCCAAGCTTAATTTGCCACTTCCCGGTGAATTTATGTATGTCTGCGCTGTATTACTTATATCGGCGTTATATTATCGGCGTTATACCATTATTGTACTATATTTGCCCGGCTCGCGCACGGACAACCGTCAGGTCAGCGGACCAGGGCCTGTTATGCTTTGCGAGGTGTTTGGTGGAAAAGGTTCCTTAGCCGGCCCGGGCGAGGCCGGGCGCAGCAAAAGGCGGCCTGCAGCCCTGTCCAACCTGGGGCAGGGAGCCCTGCACAACCTGGAACAGCCTGTCCATGCGGCTTGAAACAGGCGCACCAAGATGCTAAAATAAAACTGATGAAATTTTACAGAAACAGTGATACAATCTCACAATAACGGACACTTATCAGCAAAAAACTGACCGATTTATTACAAAAGACTGACCAACATGGAGATACGCATGAAAAAAGTATTGCACAAACTGGTATATGTGTCTTTCATAACGATCCTGTCCCTGGCCCTTGCCGTGCCTGCCAATGCAAAGTCGCCGGACATACCTGACGAAGAAGTATGCTATGTGCTCATGGATTCAAAAACAGGCAGGATTTTTGCCGAACAGAACGCTGACAGGCAGATCCGGCCCGCAAGCCTCACCAAGATACTGACTGCCATCGTGGCACTTGAAAATGCTGACGACCTGCAGCAGGAAATGACAGTTTCCCGGGAAGCCGTGTACGACATAGGCAGGGGCGGGATGAATATCGGCATCATGGCGGGCGAGACCGGCCTGACACTGGAGAACATGATAAACGTGATGCTGATAAAGTCCGCCAATGAGGCAGCCAACATCATTGCTGAAAACCTGGCTGCATCCCGCAGAGAATATATGGATATGATGAACCGGCGGGCAAGGGAACTCGGGGCTGTAAATACATATTTCGTGAACCCGTCCGGAAAAGATACCGAAAAGGAAGACGCGGACCATTTCTCTACCGCCCGCGACATCGCCATAATGGCACGCCATGCCATGACGATCCCCGAATTCAGGAAAATAGTTGCCACCGAATACTACGAAGACATGCCAGCGACAAACAAGCATGACAAATGGGATCCGCTCAGGAACACGAACAAACTGCTGTGGTACGACAATACGTACCCCTACACGGTCAACGGCATGAAATACAAGTACACCGTGACCGGCATCAAAACAGGCTACACGGCGGCCGCAGGCAACAACCTGGTCATCTCGGCCACGGGTGAGGACGGCATGGAACTGATCGCGGTCGTGATGCACGTGATGACCGCAAACAAGGTGTACGGGTATGCCACCGAGCTGCTCCGTTTCGGCTTCGAAAACTACTCGATGCAAAAACTGGCAGATGCAGGAAGTACTGTCAGGTCGGTGATCGTGGAAGAAGCTGCCGGAGATGACAACATCCTGGATCTGGTAACCGAATCAGAACTCTGCATCGCACTGCCGGTGCAATCGGCCGGCTCAGCCGCAGATAACATCGAAACAAGGCTGGACATCCCCGGCGTTGTAAAGGCGCCGGTCGAAAAGGGCGACGTCATCGGCACCATTGAATACGTTTCCGACGGGACCATTCTTGGCAAAGTCAACCTCATTGCCGCAAGAACAGTCTACAGGGCTCCCGGAACAATGACGGCCATGGATGTGGAAAGCGGAGACGCGGAGGCCGATCAGAACTATTCATATACCCTGCTGTGGATCCTGCTTGCGGCAAGCGGTTTCGTCATGCTGAGGATGGTGCTGAGGAAAATATCCAGGAGCCTGAAAAAGAAGAGGTACGAGTACAGGTATTACAGGGGACCGAACGGCTGACCGCGGCTGTGATCCGTGAAACATGCGCGGCATGGCGTGTTTCACGCCAGGTACCTGTCCATGTGCGGGAACAAGGCGGTATACCTGATGATCCTTTCTCCCATGGGGAACTTCCTGATATCTTCCACCGTGATCCCTCCCGCGATGACCATGAGCAGGTAATAGATCAGGCATCCGGCCGCTACTGCGGCAAACGTGCTGACAGCATTCGATATGAACGCCGATCCGATGATCCGCTCGAATATGAACATGAACCCGTGATAGACCAGGTAAGTGAAAAATCCCATCACGACCGACACGCTCAGAGGCCTGTTGAACATCTTCCTGACATTCAGCCTGACGCCTGTCAGTTTCTTCAGGACCCTGTAGTTCATCACCGCCGCAAATATATAGCACACGGCATTGCTTATGATGACACCCTTTATATTTATCGATCTGACCGAGATAAGCAAATAGTTCATGATTATTTTCAAAACGAGGCCGATCACCATGTGCACGGTCGGCACATAGGTCTTGCCCATCCCCTGCAGCACCGAGGTCTGCACCGACACGAACGATATCAGGATCAGGGTCCATGAGCCGACCACAAGCAGGTCCCAGCCGTCTGCATTCCTGGGGAACAGCATGTATATTATCGGTTTTGCAAGGACCGTAAGGCCGGCCGCAGCAGGCACGGCTATCATCAGGATGGTCCTGAAGGCATTTTTTATCCTCCTGTTCAGCAGTGCCCGGTCATTTAGCGCAGCTGCAGCCGATACGGACGGGAGGACCGCTGTGCCGAGCGCCGTAGCAAACGTGATCGGGATGAACAGCACCCTCAGGTACTGCGTCGACAGGATGCCGTACATGCTCGTGGCTTCGATATCGCTGAAACCCGCAGCCATCAGCCTCGACTTGATATTGACCATGTCAATCGCCTGTGCCACATATATCATCATGGAACCCAGCGTTATAGGCACTCCCAGCTTGATGATCCTCATGAGGATGTCTTTTGATGACATCTCGGAACCGTCGGTCGGCGAATACCTGAGTTCATCGATGATCTCCGCCCTGTTCCTCGCAAAGGTCCGGTACAGGTAGACGGCACTTGCCAGCGCGCCGGCAGTCACGCCAATCGTGGCGCCTGCTGCCGCGAATTTCTGCGCTTCCGTGATCATTTCTTCGCCGGCGAGTCCTTGTCCCGCAGCAAACTCCAGACCCCACCGGTATGCGAGCCAGGCGAACAATATGGCCATCACGGCATTCACGACCTGCTCCAGGATCTGTGAAACGCTCGTGGGCACCATGTTGGACCGTCCCTGGAAATAACCTCTAAAAATACATGAAACGGAGGTGAAAAACAGCGCGGGTGACAGCGCCACGACCGTCCAGCGGATCTCCGGCAATTGCATCAGGGCAGACACGGGGCCTGCCAGGACAGCGGTAAGGACACAGGTGGAAAGGCCTGCCGTTGTCAGCAGTGCGGCCGATACCCGCAGCGTCTTGTACGAAAGCGCGTATCTTGACGACGCAAGCTGTTCCGATATGATTTTTGACAACGCGATAGGTATCCCGGTATTCGTTATGACAAATGCCAGCTCGTAAAGATTATAGCCCTGTTGGCGTATGCCGTTGCCGTAGTTGCCAAGTATCAGCGTAACGACAGGCACGTACAGCACGCCCAGCAACTTGTTTATGAAAGATGCCGCACTTAGGACCGTAAAGCCTTTTACACTCGACTGCTTTTTCACTGTTCCTTACTTTCTCTTGTATATTTTCCTCCTGAGTTCGCGGAACGCGGTGATGGCTTTTTCCGCTATGAAGTACACGAGCGGGTTGAAAACATAATCAAGCATTCCCACGAACTCGGTAAATTTGCCCCTGAAACCGACCTTGAACCTGTAGAGTCCGTACATCGGGTTTTTCTCGTCCAGGTCTCCGGGAACGCCCCTGAAATCATATATGTCGCAGCCTGATTCCAGTGCCCATTTTATCATGTTCCACTGCAGCAGGTAATTGGGCATGAGGTTACGGTGCTCATTCGTACTCGCCCCGTACAGGTACCAGCACTTGTTGCCGTACAGGATGGCGACGGTCCCGGCGATAGGCTTGCCCTTGTAGCTGGCGATATAGACCCTTACATGGTCCGGGGCAAAACAGTCGTAGACCCTTTCGTAGTATTCCCTGCTCCTTACGACAAAGTTGTCGCGTATCCCCGTCTCGACTATCATCCTGTGGAAAACGGCAATGTCTTCCCTGGTACCGACCCTGACCTCCACTCCTTTCCTGGCGGCAAGCCTGATATTGTACCGCACCTTTTGGTGGAAGTCGGCCATGATCTGTTCTTCCGTCTTGCCCCTGAGATCCAGCCTGAAAACGAACCTGGGCTGGATGCCCTCGTAATTTTTCAGGCCGCGGCTCACCCTGAACCCGAGCTTCCTGACTATCTGCTCGAACTGAGTATCCTCGATCTCTATATCGGGATCCATTTTCAGGACATAGCTGCGGTACTTCTTTGCCAGCGCCTTGCACTTATCCAGCAGCTGCCTGAGCGTGTCCTCGTCGTGAGGATCACAGACGGGACCCCTTGGAGAATACATCAGCGTATACGGCAGGATCGGTATCTTCCTGATGAGCAGGCTCATCGCGCCCTTTATGTCCCCGTTTTCATCCTCCACCGTCACGATCTCGTTCTTCCAGAAGGACTTCACTTCGGCCCACCGCGTGGACTGCATGAAATGTCCCTTCGGATGGGATTCGTTGAACCTCTCGTATTTTTCGATATCTATATCCATCCCGTTGCCTGCATTTATCCCGTTGCCCAATTCCTTCACCCCTGTCATTTATTCCGCGTGCTCCCCATGTACTTCCTGAACTTGAACCAGTGGCTCAGCTGCCATTTCCACAGGAACAGCATCCTCCTGGGCCTGTTGTCCCCTTTCAGGAACAGCGGGTGCGTCACTTTCTTCTCCCTGACCAGTTCCCGCATCCGCCTCTTCACTTCCTCGTCCCTGGTATACCTGAACGCCACACCGAGAGGGATGGCGGTCCAGAGATTCCTCTCCTTCACGATCTCGAACTGAAGGTCCCTGTTGAATATGCGGTCTTCGACCACGTACCTTGCCAGGTTGTACCCGGCCGCCGTTACATAATAGTTGCTGCGCCCCTGCCGGAGGTTCATCTCGAGTATCTTGTACCTGCCGTCCCTCCGGTCATACTTGATGTCGAATGTCGCGAACCCGGTATAGCCGATGCCGTCAAGAAAATCGCGCAACTTTTCGGTAAGTTCCGGGTCGTGATCATTCATCAGCACGGCGGTGTTGCCGATGCCGTGCGGAGTGTGCTCCTCAAGCACCGAATGGGCGAACGACATAAGCCTGACCTTCCTGTCCTTCCCCGAATAGGTGATCATCACCCGCAGGTTCGTGTCGTCCCCGGGCACGAAGTCCTGTATGATCAGCCGGTCGTCGTAGCCCGCCCCGTATATCTGTCCGATGACTTCCTTCAGTTCCGCTTCGCTGTCCAGCTTATATGCCTTTTTCTGCGTCGGGAACCCGTGCCGCCAGTACTTTATGCCGTTGGAAGGCTTCACGAAGACGGGGAACCCGAACGGCAGCGTGAAACCATCTCCCATGGACCTGTCGTAAATGAACGTTTTGGGGTATTCCACGCCATGGAGGTCACACATCCTGTAGAACTCGGTCTTTGTCAGCAGCTTTTCCATGAGTTGCTCGTCCACGTAAGGAGCGACGATGTTCCCGGGCAACCTGCCGGAATTTCTGATTATGAGTTCGACGTAATTGTCGCCGCAGCCCATAAGGATGACCTTTTTCCCGGCAAACTCCGCAGCCGTTTCCCTTATGGTCTTTATGAACGTTTCCTCTGAGTCGAGTCCCGGAACGTGACGGAAGTCAATGATCCTGCTGTGGCAACTTGGTCCCGTGGCAGCTCTCCCGATCACCACCGACCTGACCCCGTATGCCTCGTAAAACGCCCTTGACATGCCATAGGTGTTGATATCGTTCCCGAGCAGAACCGGTACGAATTCCCTGTCCTGTATATCCAAAATATATGTACCTCACTGTCTGCAATACTTGAGCCGGCGCTCCCGTTCGCCGGCCGTGACGGATCGTGCCGTCGGCTTTTGCACATACCACGTTCATTTTAGTATATCGGGCTGTAAAGTGCAAGACAAAGTATCTGCCGAAGTTCAGCCGCCAGTTTCATCTCTGCATATATAAGTCTTGCCTGAAAATTCCTGTTGCATTACAGAAGACTGACTTTCATTAGCGGCAGTCTCAGTCGAGTTCCCTGAGCCGTTTCGTCAGCCTGCGGAACTCCTCTTCCAGCGCTTCCCTGTCCTCCACCTGCGTCTGCAGCGAGAGCCTGCCGATCACCTCCGTTATCCTCATACGGACGATGTTTCTCTCAAGCTCCCTGTTACGGACCTCCTCAGCAGTCCTTATATTTTCCTCGTATTCATCGATGCCGCCCTCGAATGTCCTGACGGTCAGCCCGCCGGTCACCAGCAGCCTGTCTGCGACAGCGCGGACAAAAGCCCTGTCGTGCGAAACGAACAGGACCGTCCCTTCGTATTCCTTCAGGACGTTTTCCAGCGCTTCTATAGACTGCATGTCGAGGTAGTTGGTCGGCTCGTCGAGCAGCAGGACGTTGGTCTTCGATACCAGGAGCTTTGCGAATGAGACCTTTATCCTTTCGCCGCCGCTCAGCACGCCGACCTTTTTGAAAACGTCATCGCCCGGCAGCAGAAGCCGGGCCAGGATCGTCCTTGCGGCAGCCTCGCTCTGCACGCTGTCCTTCATCACATTTTCCAGGACCGTTTTCCCGGGGTCCAGGTCTTCGAAAGACTGCCTGAAATATGCCAGCCGGGCCCTGGGCACGATGGTTATGCGCGCTGCTGCAGCCGCCATTGCGTCGCTGAACGGCGCTTCAGCTTCGGCGCCCGGACTGCCGCATCGCTCCAGCCATGCTTTATATATGAGGTTGAGGAGCGTCGTCTTGCCGGTACCGTTTTCTCCCCACAGCGCCGTCTTCATGCCGTTCGTGACCGTAAAACCGGCATTTTTGAAAACTGGTATGTCCCCATAGCTGAAGTCCAGCCCTTCCGCACTGATGACTGTCTTGTTCTCCGGCGGGTCCGTAAGTGAGAAGTCCAGCCTGATCAAGGGCTGTCCCTTCGGTTTCTCCTTCGCCTCCAGTTTCTCAAGCCTCGTTGCCAGGCTCTTTGCGGCCTTGTGGATCTTCTCCTGGCTTTCAGCCGCCCTGCGCTTATGGAGCCTTGCCTCGGAATTGCCCATCCTTGACGGGGCTTTGCTGACTCTCCCGGCTCTCCTCATCCGGTCTGATATAGCCTGTTCAAGGGCTGTCTTCTCCGCGATATATCTTTCATATTCAGCGATGGCCCTTTCCCTTTCGGCCTCGCACTGCTTCCTGTAAAACGAGTAATTGCCGGCGAAGGCCCGTATACCGCCATCCTTGACTTCGATGATCCTGTTGCAGAGAGCATCGAGCAGGCTGCGGTCATGGCTTACCATTATGAAGGATTCCAGTTGCTCAAGCTTTTGCCTGAACAGTTCTATCCCCCTGTAATCAAGATTGGAGGTCGGTTCGTCGGCAAACAGCAGTACTGCATCCCTGCTGAAGGCCCCGACGATCTTCAGTCTTGTCTGTTCACCTCCGCTCAACGCCTGCCTGTTGAGTTTAGCTCCTATTTCGAATTCCCTGAGGAGCTTCATGGCGGTCCCGGATGCTTCCGCCCTTAACTGTCCGATGCCCTGCTCCTCATGCGTGTCGAACTGCCTTATATATCCGACCTCGCAATATCGCCTGACATAGCCTTCGTCAGGCTCAAGGCTTCCGTACAGTATATCCAGCAGCGTGGTCTTGCCCGAACCGTTGAGTCCCGTCACCCCTATACGGTCCCCGGAATATATCTTCAGTTCGTCAAACCCGATTATGAGCCTGTCCCCGTAGTATTTCCTAACGTTCACCGCTTCCAGCAGCAGCAAGAAAGATCTCCCCTTTCACCCGGCCGGTGCAGGAAAGACCTTCATACTTCGCCCGAAGAATCACCCTTGCCTGGAATGACAGATCCCGCGCAATCATCTTAAAAACCAGATATGGATATCGGGGCTGTCTTTTAAGAATTGTTTTGTTAACTGATCAATAGAAGGCTATTGGCGGCAAGGTATATAAAAGCCGATCCGGCACCGACCGGAGCAATTTTTGCCCGGTTGTTTAAAATCATTTGGTTTTTTGCCGGATCAGTGATCCCTCATCCCGTAATACCTTGCCCTTTCCGAGTATTTTA
>ERZ773359.2336-NODE-2336-length-24081-cov-5.486348_pt1 | contig 24081 bp, 21 predicted proteins | sample MGYA00374955_ERZ773359 | MGnify/ENA primary metagenome ERZ773359 (study PRJEB29098, sample SAMN04486028) | biogas fermenter metagenome | study: EMG produced TPA metagenomics assembly of the Biogas fermentation microbial communities from Germany - Plant 4 DNA1...
ATGGCCTTAGAGGGATGTAGTTTGGAAGATAAAATCCAGAGCATTCATGCCCGGGAAAACTACACGACATTGCAGGAATTGCCAAAAATCTATCTGGATGCGGTAGTGGCAGTTGAAGATCACCGATTTTACAATCATGGTCCTATAGATATTATTTCAATCGGACGGGCTATGTGGGTAAATTTAACCTCTTTCAGCCTGGTTGAAGGAGGTAGCACTATTACTCAGCAACTGGCTAAAAATCTTTATTTTACACAGGAGAAAAAGCTGGAGCGCAAAATTGCTGAAACCTTTATGGCATTTGCTTTAGAAAAACAGTATGAGAAAGATGAGATTCTCGAGCTATATGTCAATACGATATATTTCGGGAGCGGTTATTATGGTGTTTTTGATGCCAGTCAGGGTTATTTTGGCAAAGCTCCGTCTGAAATGACTGATTATGAGTGTACATTACTTGCGGGACTTCCCAATGCGCCATCTATCTATTCTCCCGATGCCAATCCACAGCTTGCTGTGCAAAGACAGCAACAGGTTCTGGCCAGAATGATGGATTGTGATTACATAACTGAGGAAGAAGCTCAAGCTATTATGGCAAATCTTAATTTATCACCTTAAGGGAAAATACGGTCACTATTTATACGCAAACAGTCAGGATGTCGGAGCTTCACCATATCTCATCATAATAAATTCCCTGATGAATATAATTATTTTGCAAATATTCATTAAGGGGAGAAAATATGGGGCATTATGTCAATGTTAATAATGTTAATATATATGTTGAAGATCTAAATCCGGAAAGTAAAAAGGCTATATTATTTTTACATGGCTGGCCGGGTAATCTTAATTTATTCGAATATCAGTTTAATAAATTACCCCAGCTCGGTTATCGATGTATTGGAATTGATACAAGAGGTTTTGGAAAGTCAGATAAACCATTTTACGGCTATGATTATAATACTCTGTCGGATGATGTGGGAGCTGTGGTAGCAGCCTTAGGTCTGCGTGATTTTACTTTAGTTGGGCATTCTACCGGCGGAGCAATAGCAATAAGGTATATGGAACGCCACAAGGGGTATGGAGTAAATAAGCTGGTTCTTGTTGCAGCAGCTGCCCCGAGTTTGATCAAACGCCCCAATTTTCCGTATGGTATTGATCAGGAAACGGTATTACAGATAATTGAAGGTACATATAATGATCGTCCTCAAATGCTCCGGAATTTCGGCGACATATTTTTCTTTAAACATACTTCACAAGCCTTCTCGGACTGGTTCTTCCAGTTAGGTTTGCAGGCGGCGGGATGGGCAACTGCAGCAATTGCGAAGACTTGGATAAACGAAGTATTATTCGCTGATATGGAAACTATTCATGTGCCTACATTGATAATACATGGCATTCATGATAAAGTAGTTCCTTTCCAGTTAGGAGAAATACAGCATAGAATGACCCGCAATTCCAGACTGATACCGTTTAACTTCTCGGGACATGGAGTGTTTTATGACCAGAAAGAAGAGTTTAATGATTTCTTAGTAAGGTTTATAGAAAATAAATATTAACAGTTGAGTATAGTCATACCGTAGTGTAGTTGTGTATGTAAAATAGAGATGTGTGTATCTGCCAGGACCGGAGCTGCCGGACTGGCATTTATTTTAATGCGACTTAGGACAAATGTGATAAAATGGTATTAGATGAAGTAGCAAACAATGCTTTACGGAGGTTATGGTTATGAGCGTTAATTATTCGGGCAGTTTAAAACAAATTCTGATTGTCGGAAACGGGGCTGCAGGAATTTCAGCGGCCAAAGCGGCCAGAGCTCAGGACCCGGAATCAGAAATTACCTTGTTTGGAAAGGATAGTAGATTACCGTATTATAGACTACGTTTATGTGATTACATTGGCAGAAGTGTAGATTATGATGCGCTTAAAATCAGCAATGAGGAATGGTTTGAGAAAAACAGAATCAGGGTTGAAACATCATCAGAAGTTACAGCAATAGATCCAACCGCCAGGAAAATCATTGCAAATGGCAAGGGGTACAGCTATGATAGCCTGGTACTGGCTACTGGAAGTACACCAATCATGCCTCCGTTTAAGGGGAGGGAGCTCTCTGGAATCCATACTATATGGACATTAGAGGATATTGTAGAAATAAATAAAAGGCTTCAGGACGCTAAAAAGGCAGTTGTTATCGGTGGGGGGCTGCTTGGACTTGAGGCTGCATACAAAATCTCTTCAATGGGCATTGAAGTATCATTGATAGAAGGTATGCCAAGATTATTGCCCAAACAATTGGACGAAGAAGGCTCCGAAATATTCAGAGACAAGGTGCAGAGTTTAGGGATATCAGTGTTCTGTGGAAAATCTGTAACAGGGTTTGAAGGAGATAATACTGGACATGTCAGACAAGTGCTCATGGCTGATGATACACGGCTTGAGGCTGATATTGTTATTGTAGCGGTTGGTGTTGCACCTGATATTTCTTTATTCCAGAACACTGGTATTAGTATGAACCGCTTTATTATTGTTAATGAAAAAATGGAGACAAGCGTAAAAGACATATATGCAGCAGGGGATGTAGCCAGCATCAATGGCAGATGGTTCGGGCAATGGTCAGTAGCCAGCGGACAGGGAAAGATTGCCGGAATAAATGCTGCGGGAGGAAATGCTGTCTACAATATAACCGATACTCCTTATATACTTTCGACCATGGGAACAAGAGTAGTTTGTTCTGGTAATACAGGAGTTATCGAAAAGGATAATTCTGATTATGAAACAATTCAAAAGGTTGATAAAGAACGTTACAGCTATTCCAAACTTGTATTCCAAAACGGGCTTTTTGTTGGATATATGCTTGTCGGTGAACCTGCAAAAGCTTTCAATAAACTCCAGCCACTGATAATGACCAATGTAAATGCTGAGGATGTCAATAATATTCTATAACACTTTGTACGTCCGTTAAGAAATAAATGGCCCCGATTTGACGATATAGCTCAAAAGTGATAGAGTAATATACTGTAATGACTTCATCAACAATTAAATATTTTATCTAAAATACTATAAGGCTGAATTTCTGTCGAGACAGAATACGGGGGAACCATTTTTGGGGTGAATCCGGAATTTCGTGGATAACGAAATTCGGTAGGGCTAATATCCTTTCGGCCCGAATCCGTCAGCTAACCTCGGAAGCTTTGAAGGGAAAGGGAGTATTTTGCCTTTAAAGCGGTCTTCACATTCAGTGGACCGCTTTTTTGAACAAGAAACAGCAATATATTAATGTATCCGTCATAAGCAATACCAGGAATTTATTCAGTTCCTTCGCCTCACGAAGCAGTATCGGCTTGCTGTTTTACCCCCGTTTCATTAACAAGCCTCTTAACAGAATTCAGTCTTAAAAGTGACAAACATCAAATTCCTGAACACAGATTTATGTAGCATGATTCAATCTGGTCTCAAGTTTTAATAAATTATGGAGGTGTTGTTAATCTAATGGGAAATGCAACAGCAAAAATCACACATCAAACAAGGGACGACAGGTTTGCACATCTGAAGGATACGATAACGGATTATATTAAATGTAAGGACAGGATACTTACAGGCCTTGAAGATGAGGAGCGGATAAAGGTCCAGAAGAAAAAAATAATGGATCGGCTGGGGGCGACCGAAGATCAGTGGAACGACTACAAATGGCAGATGGCTAACCGGTTTACCGATATAAGAGATTTTGCGGATCTTATAGGAATATCGCCTGAAAGCTTAGCTGACATTGAAAGAGTCGGAAAGACTTACCGTTATGCAATATCGCCGTATTATCTGTCGCTTATAGACCCTGATGATTTAAACTGTCCTGTCAGGCGGCAAGCTGTACCGTCACCGGATGAGCTCAATCCTGCGGGAGATTTGGATCCGATGGATGAGGCAGGTTGGACTCCTGTTAATTCCGTGACCAGGAGATATCCTGATCGTCTGATTATAAAGGTGACAAACGTGTGCGGAATGTATTGCCGCTTTTGTCAGAGACGCCGGTTAATTGGAGAAACTGACAGCAATGTGTCCTGGTATCAGATTAAAGAAGCGATAGAATACGTGAGGGAAAACGAGGAGATCCGTGATGTGTTGATTACAGGCGGAGACGCTTTTATGCTCAGTGACAGCATGATAGAAAGGTTACTAAGCTCACTGAGAGAAATCGACCATGTGGAAATTATAAGATTCGGGACGCGAACACCAGTGACTCTACCCCAGCGTATCACTGAAAATCTGGTAAACATACTGAAAAAATACCATCCGGTCTATGTTAACACACATTTCAACAGTCCGAGGGAAATTACGAAAGAAGCAAAAGAAGCCTGCGAGCGGCTGGCAAATGCTGGTATACCTCTTGGAAATCAGATGGTATTGTTAAACGGGGTTAACAACGATCCGCATGTTGTGAGAAAATTAAATCAGAATCTTCTGAAAATCCGGGTAAAGCCCTACTATATTTTCCATCCGAAGACTGTTAAAGGTACGTCACATTTCTGGGTTCGTATCGAAGAGGGCTTGGAAATAATGGAGTCGTTGAGAGGACGTACGTCAGGCATGGCGGTTCCCACATATATTGTCAACGGACCGGGAGGACTTGGAAAAACTCCGATTTTGCCGAATTACCTGATGTATCTTGGGGCTGAGAAGGCGGTCTTCCGCAACTGGGAAGGCAAAACCTTTGAAATAGACAATAAATAAGACTTGGGAAATAAGAGACAAGGCAAAGACACGGGGCAAAACACGGTGCGATTCCCGTGTCTACCCTTTAGGGTAAGCTTTTTGTGATGATTAAGTGAACGGGTATCCGATATCTGTCTTGCGCATATCATCTCCTGTCACCTTTTTATCAGCATTCTGAACAGTTCCAGCAACCTTTGCCAAAAGCTCAGTTTTACAGGTTCAGCTTCAACTTCAACAGTTTCTTCAACCTCAGAGATGTCTATGGCATCAGTCTTTAATACGAACTGAACGGCCGAAACATTGGTGTTTTTATCTGACACAAAGGATACCGTTTTATCATAATTACCTGAAATACCTGCAAGTATCTCATCAACTTTTTTATATATTTCTATATCCATGCCGGATGTAGCGTTTCTCAATTCACTGGTGCCTGCTTTGTAAGAAGCAAGACCGTTTTGGACTTTTTTAACAGCTTCATTTAAATCTGCTCCGGCATTGTAAAGCTCATTTGCTGATGCAGCTATCAAAGAGGATGAATATCTAAACTCCGAAATACCGTCTAATAAACCCAAAGCACCTCTGTCAAGCTGCGATACTCCGTTTAAATAACCTTTTAATCCCTGAGTGAATTGGACAATTCCGTCAAGCTGTTCCTTAACGGCAGCAAGGTGAAGATTAGCAGACAAAATTCTGCTGTAATTTTCTGGTGTGAGAATAGGTAACCCCAGTCCCATGCTACCAAGCTGGGCATTGACAGAATCAAAAGTGGCTTTCTGTATTGCCAGTGCACCGTTTAATATTACATCATTCTGTTTTGTCAGTTCTGTCAAGCCGCTTTTGAATGCCAAAGCTCCTTCATACAGGGTGTCAGCACCGCCGGAAAGCTGCTCGAGACCGTCCTTAAAAGTTTTAAGACCGTTGATGTATTTTTCCATCCCGCTCGACAATTGGCTGATACCGTCAAACAGCTCAGAAGCTCCGTCATCAAGTTCTCTTATGGCATTGGCAAGTGCTGAAAGTTCCTTCGTAAATTCATTGACGTCTATGTCTATGTCAAGGGCAAGTCTGATAGCATTAATCGATATGGGTTCCATTTCAAAATCGTGAACATCGGCGGATATTGCAATATCAGTACCTTTACCCGGCAAAACTGTATAAGTGATCTGCTTTGTATTACCAGCAAGGGCTATTGTGGCGCCATCGGCTTTTATATTGGAACATAAATTGCTGTCAAAGGAAATAGAAATCTGCAGGGCAAAATTATTAAAGAAGAAACTGTTGACCTTATTATTCTGCTTTACGGAAATGTGAATATCTAATTTTCCGCTTTTTCCTGCAAGGTCTTTTCCCGGGACTTCTTTGTTGTTCAGAAAATATTTTATTTCAATATTCCAGGGAAGTTCTCTGTTTTTAAGAGTTCCCTGATAATAAAATTTATCGGCATTTGTGTTTATGGTTATTTCATCGCCGTTTATATCTATTTTTTCAGATGAGGTCAGATTTCTGATTTCAGAATAATGGCCATAATCAGTAACTGCGCCGCCGTCAAAGATATTTACTACATAGATATTATTTACACTACCATCCGGGTTAAGAAGGCCATAAATGACTTCTTCTTTTCGTGAAGGTGTATCTGCAGTAGATACAGGAGAAATAAACGTTATCAATAATATAATTATCAAAGCTATGGACATAGACTTCTTCATAATTAATTCCACTCCTTTTTATTGATTGGGTCCTTTTGAATGAGTTTGTCAAACAATACAAGTAAAGCCGGAAGTACCAGGGCTACCATGCCAAGAGAAAGAAGCGTTCCTCTTCCAAGTAATGTTCCCAGCTCAGAGATGATTGGATTACTTGAACTTAAGGCAAGTGCAAATCCGGCAGTGGAAAGGATTCCTGCCGACGTAAGGACAGCCGGCAGGTTATCAGCCAGGGTAATTCTCATAGCATCCTTTTTGTTAAGGGCTTTTCTGTTATTTAAATACATGTTTGTCATCAATATCGCATAGTCCACTGTTGCACCGAGCTGAACAGTGTTTATTATTAAGTATCCGACGAAATTCAATGCACTTCCTGTAAAGTATGGTATTGACAGATTGATCCATATTGCTGTCTCGATTGTAAAAAGTAGAATAAACGGAAGAGACAGCGAGCGGAATGTTATGAGAAGAACTATAAAAATACCTATTACAGCAATCAGGTTTACAAGTCCCGTATCTTTGGAGACTACATTTTTCATATCATATAATGTTGCGCTTTGTCCGGCAAGGTAATGTGTATCATAATACTTTTCTGCGGTATTAATTACGGACTGGATTGTATCAAAGGTAACCCGGCCTTCTTCTTCAGTGTCTGTATAAATGATAATTCGTGAATAATTTTGAGAATAAAACTGCTTGATTACATCTTCGGGAACAAACTCCCGGGGTATTTCAGAACCCACTGATGTGACATAAGACACAAGACTTGTCACCCTGGGTATTTCTAAGAGAGCATCGCAGAGCTCAGTTTCTTTCCCTGCATTTTCTTTTGGCACCAGAAGTACAAGCACATTCTCCTCACCAAACTTTTCCTCTATAAGTGCGGCATCTTTTCCAACCCGGGACGCCTTTGTAATATTGCCTGCACCATATAAGAACTCCACACTGGATTGGGCGAGGAAGCAAGGCGCCAGTATTATTAGTGCAAGTATCAGAAAAGGTATTCTTAGCCTCATTAAAATATTACCTGTCTTTTTGAAGCTTGGTATAAATTTGACATGTCTGGTCCTGTCAATTGCTTTATAGGATATAAGAGTAAGAGCAGGCAGAAATACCATAACCGAAATAAAGCTGAGCGCAACACCTTTAAGCAGGTTAAGTCCTAAATCTGCTCCAATGCCAAAACGCATAAAAATTAACGCTGCAAAGCCTATTAACGTTGTTGCCGCACTTGCAGCAACAGTGGGAAGTGACTCTTTCATAGCAAGTATCATCGCTTTTTTGTGATCATAGGAGGTACGGAAGCTGCTAAAACTGTGAAGCAGAAATATTGCATAGTCCATAGATACTGCAAGTTGCAAAATTGGACTGACCGTCAGTGTTATAAAAGATATGTTATCGTACATAATGTTTGTTCCCATGTTAATGACAACTGCAATTCCTATGGTGGACAGGAAAAGTAACGGCTCAATCCATGAAGTTGTTGAGAGTATAAGAATGATTACAATTATGGGGATCAATAGTGCCATTGCATTTAATACTTCTGAGACAGCCATCTCCTGCGTTTTGGCTATATTTATGGCCTCTCCGGAAGCGGCATTGTTTTCACCTATAAGTTCATATATGGACTTAACCGCGTCGGATTCTTTTCCGCTTTCTATGGATAAGGTCATCAAAGCATTATTATCGCTAAAATAATTCTTCACCAAAGAGATATCCAAAAATTCAAGAGGTGTTGTTCTAAGAGTGTTCAAGCCAATAATATCATCCAGCCAGGTTACTGATAAAACACCGTCTATTGCTGATATTTTCTCCTTGTAATCCAGTGCTTCGGTTATTGATACATTTGTAAGCATTACCCTTGCATTGGGAAGATCACCTTCAAATTCATCCTTAATTAATTCTATTGCAGTGGTGGATTGTGCGTCCTTAGGCAGATAATCCACCAGGTTATAGTTAACCGGAACCTTCAATGCCAAAACTGCACATAAAGCTGCAGCTAACAGAAATATAAATAATACGGTTTTTTTATGTTGAATAATCAAATTAAAAACCTTATCCATGTATTCCTCCTATTTAATATACACTGTGTTGACAAACAGTTATATATATAGTTTAATAACAGTGTGTTGATAAAACAACAGACAGATGTTTAATTTTTGTTAGATATTAAACAGAATTGCTTGAAATGACTAATACTCAACATTTTAAAGAAAAATGGAGGTTTAAAATTGAAAACCGAAAAGATTGACAGAAGGGTCAAATATACCAGAATGGTGATAAAAGAGAGTTTTATAGATTTACTTGAGAAAAAAGATATTTCCCGGATAACCATCAAGGAAATTTGTGAAAATGCTGACATAAATCGTGCAACTTTTTATGCACACTACAGCGATCAATACGATTTACTTCGGAAAATAGAAGACGAATTTCTTGACAATATCAGAGATTATCTTGATGAACTGGACCAAAAAATATATAAAGAGAATCCTGTGCTGTTAGTAGAAAAAATTTTTGAGTATATAAAAGAGAATGCGAAACTGTGTAAATTGTTGCTGAGCGAGCGCGGGGGGCTGAACTTTCAAAAAAGGGTAATGGTACTTGTTTACGATACAATAATAAACGAATTGTCCGGTATCACCAGGATTACCAAGGAAGATGCAGACTATGTCTATTCATTTACAATAACCGGATGCGTGGGTATTGTTCAAAAGTGGCTTGACGATGGCATGAAAAAATCTGCTCGTTTTATTGCAGATATGGTAATAAAGCTTACCTTAGGATTAATAAATTCATTAAAAAGCAATAGGTAAAATATCAGACATCCGATCTATCTTGATGTACATAGAAATCTTTTATATGCAGATGTCAAATAATTATGACATTAGGAAAACTTCTTTGTTTGACCTATGTAAAAACATTTTGATAGATATAAATTACCACTTTGATTAGATTGGACTTAGCAGGGGGTAACAAAATGGAACTTGGAAAACAGATTAAGAAATACCGAAATGAATTGTCGTTATCTCAGGATGAATTGGCAGAAAAAATATTTGTATCAAGGCAGACAATTTCAAACTGGGAGAATAACAAAACTTATCCTGATATTCATAGTCTTGTTCTTTTAAGTGAAGTTTTTGGAACCTCCATTGATAATCTAATCAAAGGGGATGTAAAAATTATGAAAGAGCAGGTAAAAATTGAGGACAGAAAAAAGCTTGAAAAACTTACTCTGGTGTATGGAGGTTTATTTCTGCTGGTAATGATTTTACCTATTCCGCTTGTACATTTTCTGAAGTATGTAGGACTTGGAATTTGGATTGCTTTACTTGTTGTAGCGTTTTATTTTGCTAATTTGGTAGATCGGAAGAAAAAGCAATTTGATATCCAAACATATCGTGAAATTATTGTATTTATGGAAGGCAAAAAACTGGATGAAATCGCAAAGGCAAGAGAAGAAGGTAAAAGACCGTATCAGAAGTTATTTATGACAATTTGTGCAGGCGTATTTACATTCGTTATTGCAATTCTTTTTACATATGTACTGAAATAAACCTTCTGATGAAATCGCATCTTTAGTTTGAACTGTATCAGAATGGTCAGGGCATAGATGGAGCTTCTACGTAATTAAGCCCCTGATAAAGCCCATGTTCTTTCATATAACGCAGCAATCCGGTAAAAACCCGTCGTTTATTAGCGCTCCATTTGGGCGCGACAAGGTTTTTACGATTGCCATCTCCAGTCACTCTATGAATAACCATTCCTTGTGGTAATCGTGTAATTGCCTCTGCCACCCATTTTATATAAGTAGCTTCATCCAACAAAGGAAAGGAATTCTCCATATATTCCTTATACAAAAGACTGTCTTTCAAAATGTGCAGCATTGACATTTTGACACCGCTTATGGGCTGATCTGCTATATAATCGATTGTAGCCATGAAATCATCATAATTCTCACCCATAAGTCCAACTATCAGATGAACAATTATGGGAATTCCAGCCCGATTTAGACGTGTAACAGCATTTTCGAAAACCGGCAGATCATATCCCCTGTGAAAAAGATTCGCAGTTTTCTGATGAATTGTCTGAAGTCCTAATTCAATCCATACGGGCTTTATTTCAGATAATTGGGCAAGCTCTTTTACCATTGAATCTGACAAACAGTCCGGTCTTGTACCAATTGAAAGCCCTACTACTCTTTCATCTGCAAGAATTTCTTCGTATACAGGCACCAATAGCTCAACTGGTCCATAAGTGTTACTGAAGGATTGAAGATATGCAATGTATCTGTTTGAACTGATTTTTGAGGCTACCATTTGAATAGCTGAATCAATTTTCTCACGAATACTCATTGGTCCAGCTATAGCAAAATCACCGGAACCACGTGCAGAACAGAAGGTACAGCCGCCAACACCTTTTGTACCGTCTCTGGTTGGACAGGTGCAACCGATATCTAACGATATTTTATATACTTTATTGCCAAAAATCTGGCGATAGTATTGGTTTGCAGAAAAATACGGTTTTTGGTCAGGCCAGATTTTCATGTTGTTTCTCCTTAAGAACTTATCAAGATTATAGTGCCTTTTAAATAGCATTCCAATTATAGCATATTTGCTGATTATCTGTGTAAAAGGAAATTGGAATGCCAGGAGACATCTGGCGGCAACTATGCTATACTATTTTTAAAAAATAGGATGTTTTATTCAGCGGCTTTCCGAACAACGGTCAGGGCATTGTAAGGCTTAGTTTTATGATACTGCAGGCTAACGCAGACCATTTTTTGATATATATCGATCCTAATTTTAGCTGAATAACAAGTAAAACTTTAAATTTTGAGGAGGACGCTATGAAGAAGTTGAAAATTGCTGATGGTATATATATGCTTACCATGAATGTTGAAGACATATTGTTTGAGGGTATGTGGGAGATTGCAAACGGCGTAACCCTTAACTCATATATAGTTCAGGGAGAAAAGACTGCAATAATTGACGGTGTAATCGGATGGGACGGTGTGCCAGAAACCCTTTATCAGAACCTCAAAGACATTGGTATTGAGCCCCAAAATATCGATTATTTGATTGTTAATCATATGGAACCGGATCATTCCGGCTGGATTTCAAATTTTCGGAGAATTAAAGATGATTTCACGATAATATGCACTGATAAAGCAGCAAGGATGTTAGCTTCCTTTTATGGTGAGGACAAACTCAGGATTGTAAAGGAAGGAGATACTTTAGACCTTGGAAAAGGTAGAGTATTGAGTTTTCATCCAGTACCTAACGTTCACTGGCCGGATACCATGTACACCTATGAACGGGGTACTAAAACTCTCTTTTCATGTGATATGTTTGGAACATTTGGCAGAATGGGAGAGCATTGTTTTGATGATGAGCTGACACCTGAAGAAACAGACTTTTATGAATCTGAAGGGATAAGGTATTATTCCAATGTAATGACAACTTTCACACCCAGCTTAAGAAAGGCAATCGAGAAGGCAAAATCGCTGGATATAAATATAATCGCTCCCGGACACGGTCCGGTTTACAGAAAGGATCCTGATAAAATCATAAATGATTATTATAGATTTTCTCAATATGCCGAAGGGGCAGGCAAGAATGAAGTCACTGTATTATGGGGCTCCATGTATGGAATGACTGCAAAAGCAGTTGATTATGTTGAACGTATACTTCAGAGAGAAGGTATCAGATACAACAAACTGGAGATGCCTTTGGAAAGTGACAGTGAAATGGTGGCAACTGTCTTCAAATCCGCAGGCATAATTATTGCAGCGCCTACTTATGAGTATAAGCTTTTTCCGCCGGTTGCAGCAGCTTTAAATGAACTTGGCAGAAAGAAGATTTCAGGCAAGGTTGCATTCAGATTTGGTTCATACGGATGGTCAGGAGGTGCTGAAAAAGAGCTTAAAGAAATAATTGAAAGGAATAAGATGAATTGGGATTTCATTGAATCAGTAGAGTTTGAAGGAGCTCCAAAAGACGAAGACCTTGCTAAGGTGGAAGCCGGAGTATTAGAACTTCTGAAAAAAATGAAGGAGAAAATAATAGAATAATATTTATCACATTTATAAAGTAGTTTATGTCGAAACAGTTTGTTCTGCACACCCTTTAGTTTTTCTGGACTAAATGGTGTGCATTTTTAAAATAAATTAATATATTATTCTATTGTAATTCCTGCTTTTTCACATATAATGGAAATGTAATCTGGTTAAATAGTTAACGTCTGTATAAAAGTATCAAAGCATAAAGAGAATCAATATCTGATGATAATGTAGGCTAATAATATTTAAAGGGGAATTTATAAGTGGGAAAGAAATGGCTCTTGTTATGTATTTTGATTGATATAGCCGCTGTTGGTTTAATACCTTTAAATTCTTTATATTTGCATATGCCGGAGTTTGTGACCATTTTTGCTGCAATTATAGCGCTTGTAGCTGCAGTTATATTCATCATAAAAAGTCGCAGCAGAAAAGTGGCAAAAGCCATTGTTGCTGTTCTCGCAGTACTCGCCTCAACTGTGGCGATATTAGGAAGTTACTGCAATCCATACTGGAATAGCATAAACTTCCGTTCACATGTAGATTACAATTCCAGGGCATATGATTTCCGACTGAGTTCCAATGAGGCCATGGAAGATCTGAATTATGCAATGAAATATCTTAAAAAACTCCATCCGGCTTTATATAACGGGACACCTGAAGATATAAATCAGCAATATGAAATTATTAAAAACAGGATAGAAGAATACAATGATTTAAGTGTAAATGATTTGGCAAGAGAAATACAATCTGTGTTTTCAATTCTTAAAGATGGTCATACATATGTTTGCGGTAATTATGAAGAAAAAATATTGAAATATTATAATAAATGGGTTAATGAGGGCTATGAAATAACAGCAGTAAACGGTATCAAAATAGATGATCTTCTTGAACAAAAAAGCAGTTTGTACAGTTTTGAAGTGCCTTCATGGGAGCGCAGATTATTGCTTAAAAGTATTGTCACTGAAGACGGAATTGATTACTTAGGCTTTAATATTGCCAATGGTATAGAGTATACACTAACCTCGAAAGATGGGACGGTTCGTAACGAAAACTGCTACTTAGATGACTTTATCCCATGGTATGAGTATGTCGAATTATATGATTCTGAAAACACAGATACAACTGAAGAAAGTTTTGTAAGGTATGAAATTGACGAAGAAAACAGCATAGTAATATTGCATCTTGATGAGTGTGAATATAACAGTGAATATATCAATACTGTGCGGAAAATGTTTGAAAAAGTAAAAGATAAAAATATAAAAAATGTTGCGGTAGATTTAAGGTTTAACGGCGGAGGGAACAGCCAGGTAGTAAATGAATTTCTCAAATATTTTGATATTGACAGCTATAAGACGGGGTCAATGGGCTGGAGATTAGGTTTCTTATACTTAAATATGGGAAACGGGATTTATAGTAATGAAAAATATGAAGATTTATTGTTCAAAGGAAATCTGTATCTGCTAACATCGACCAGTACTTTCAGTTCAGCAATGATGTTCGCACAATATGTGAAGGATAATAATATAGGAACTATTATCGGGGAAGCTCCCGGAAACAATCCGAACGGATATGGGGAGGTTTCATGTTTTATGTTGCCTAATTCGCGATTATATATGCAAATATCGACAAAACGGTTTTATAGAGCAGATAGTAAAAGCACTGACGAACTTGTTTATCCGGATATTGAATGTGATAGTAAAAACTCAATGGAGGAATTGTACCGAGTAATCACTGAATAACCAAAATCCATATGCACTATAGCCGGTCAATGGTTAGAAATAGACTTTTTATGGGTAAAAGATGATCAGCGTGGTAAAGGGGTATCCCTTAACAAATGAAAAGTATTATATGGAAAAGACATTAAAGGCAGGGATTATATTATCATTATTGGCACCATTTATTAACAGACAGAGAGATATATACAGGTGGACAACCATATTAACAATGATTGCTGCATTTTTTGATTTTTGCAATGCATTGCCGAAATCCATCAAAGAAACAGCGATAATCAAGAAAATAATTGATTTTGCCGACATGTATCTGCCGGGATTTGATTATGGATTTGGCTGGATTGTTCCGGCATTAGGAGGCTTTATCATAGGATTCATTGTATGGAAAATGAGAGCTCTGTCTAAAAATAATAATGTATAAGCTCCGATGAATTGACAAAAAATTTTCGGATTGATAGAATAAGCTTTGGTTCTAAAAGGGAGTAGCTGTAAAGATAAGATCAACATACTGGAGAAATCCTGGTCTTATCTGCTTTAACCTTTTGTTAAAGAAAGCGAGACTTTTAGATTATCAGAATACGCCTGGTAATCTAAAGGTCTTTTTTATTGGATATTTCACCAGAATGTTATTCCAGACAGCTCAATTCATTCGACTGTATTAGAAAATATATGAATAAGGGAGAATTGACATGCTTCAAGAGATGATTAGGGCATTTTTATTAATCTTTATCGCAGAAATGGGGGACAAGACCCAAATTTTGGCCATGGCATTTGCCACACGGTTCCCGGTAAGAAAGGTACTGCTCGGCATAGGGGTGGGAGCATTTTTGAATCATGGACTGGCTGTAGCTTTAGGTAACTATCTTTCCAGACTTGTTCCTATAAGCACCGTCCAGATGATTGCCGGAGCTGCGTTTATCGGATTTGCACTTTGGACACTGAAGCCTGAGAAAGAGGAAGAAGACGGAAAAGAGCAAAGAATACAATTTGGACCGACAGTAACGGTAGCCATCGCATTCTTTTTAGGTGAGCTCGGTGATAAGACCCAATTGACTGCAATTACTCTGGCGGCAGATGCTGAATATCCGTTAATGATACTGGCTGGAACTGTTTTAGGTATGATAGCCACCGGAGCTCTGGGAATTTTTATTGGTAAAAAGTTAGGGGATAAGATACCGGAAATAGGCATTAAAATATTGGCGGCTTCAATTTTTATGTTCTTTGGGCTTCAGAAGCTGTATCAAACAGTACCTGATCGATTTTTGCAAATTCATATAGTGCTTCCTTTTATTTGTATATTGGCTTTGGTTGTAACTTGGATGGTAAATGTATTAATACGCAGAAGACGCGCAGGAATCAGATCTGATTTTATTGCCAAATCAAAACTTCTTCATGATTATTACCTGCATATGAAAGAAAATTTGAACAATATATGTCTTGGTCTGGAGTATTGTTCTTCTTGCCAGGGAAGCCAGTGTGCCATTGGACATTCAAAGGAGATTGTGCAGGCGGCATTGGACAATCATGAATGGCAGGAGGAAACATGTGCGACTGTGGCGAACCATCCGGAAAAGCCGTTCACAAAAGAAAAAGTTCTGGATTGTCTTGTGGATACTCTATGCCTAATCAATACAATTCAGGATGAAAAAAGTTTAATCAGCGCTCACTCCATCAGAAATCAGATGGAGGCAATTCTTCTTGGTCAGCCTGTGAAAAAATTCGAGAGCATTGAGTCATATATTGAAGAAGTAGGAAAAACAGATATTGTACTGTCCCATAGGATTGACGAATTGTTCAGAATGAGGAAGCCTGAATAGGAATATGTTGCTGTACAATTCCATCGCTCCTATAAAATACCGTTTTTTACTTCATGATTAGTTTATTATAGTTTTAGATTATATTTCTGTATTTAAAAATAATTCTTTAATTTTTAATTATTTTGAAAGACAGATTTGTTATGTAATATAATGGATTTGAGTTTGGATCGTTGAATAGTTTCAGGCAGCATTCACGGAAAACCATAGCGGAAACTGATGAAGAAAATTCATGGTAACAAATTGGCTGATTAAAAATAACATTTATAGAGGGTGGTTTATATATGAAAGTCTTGATGATTAATGGAAGCCCAAGACCAGGAAGCAACTGTGGAGTAGCGCTGGGTGAGATGAAGAAAATATTCGAAGGAGCGGGTATTGAATATACTGAGGTTGTGGTAGGCAATAAAAACATCAGGGGATGTATTGCATGCAATTACTGTGCTGAGGCGGGTAAATGCGTCTTTGATGATGAGGTAAATAAACTGGCCACCTTATTTGAAGAGGCCGCCGGGCTTGTGATAGCCAGTCCGGTCTACTATGCATCTGCAAATGCAACCCTTATAGCATGCCTTGACCGGCTTTTTTACAGCACCCACTTTGATAAGACTATGAAGGTTGGAGCAAGTATAGTATGTGCAAGAAGAGGAGGATGCTCGTCAACCTTCGATCAACTAAACAAATACTTTACAATTTCCGGTATGCCGATTGCATCCAGCCAATACTGGAATTCAATTCATGGCCTTCTCCCCGGCGAAGCCAATCAGGATGAAGAAGGAAAACAGACTATGAGAACCCTTGCAAGAAATATGGTTTTCCTTATGAAGAGTATTGAACTTGGAAAGAAAGAGTTTGGATTACCTGAAACTGAGGAAAGAGTTGCTACACATTTCATAAGATAAAATAGAGCAAAATTGCAAGAAATTTATTTCGTATATTGCCGAGAAAACGTAAAAGATGTATTGGTGTTGCATTTACCAATAAAATATGCAATAATCTTCTTACTTTAGTAAATCAGAAGGGCAGTGATGATAGGGTTGGAGAAGAAGTTGACCTTGTATGGTTTTAACAATCTTACAAAATCCCTCAGCTTTAACATTTACGATGTATGCTACGCTGAAACAGAAAGAGAGAAGAATGATTATATCGAATATATAGACGAACAGTATAATTCTGAGAGACTAACAAATATTCTATGCAAGGTTGCTGAAATTATAGGAGCCAATATACTGAATATCTCCAAACAGGATTATGAACCTCAGGGAGCTTCAGTAAACTTATTGATAGCGGAAGGGCCGCTGCCTCCCAATCAAATAGACGAAACATGCAATCAAGGCAAATTAAACGGTATGCCTTTACATAGCGAAACTGTGCATGCTCATTTGGATAAAAGTCATATAACTGTCCATACCTATCCGGAGTATCATCCAGAGAATACTATTTCCACATTTCGTGTAGACATAGATGTATCCACCTGTGGAATGATTTCTCCTTTAAATGCATTGAATTTTTTGATAGACAGCTTTGACTCGGATATAATAACTATAGATTACCGGGTGAGGGGATTTACCAGGGACATACACGGGAAAAAATACTATATAGACCATGATATAAAATCAATACAGGATTATATAGATGAGAATACCCTGAGAAAATATGATGCTGTTGATGTAAATGTGTATCAGTCCAATACATTCCATACAAAAATGCTGATAAAGGAGATAGAACTGCAAAACTATCTTTTTAATCAGGATGTATATGAGCTTCCTCCTACGAAGAGACTTGAAATCATAGACAGTCTTCGGAAAGAAATGATTGAGATCTTCAGCGGTATGAATATTTACGAATCATAGTAGGCAATGTTCCTTTTCTGAAAAACCAGATGATTACAACATTTGGTTCTGATATATCGTATTCAGCTCCTGATGTGAGAAATGATAAAATAATCGTTTCCAGCTATGCAAACTTAAGCAAAAAATTAGGGTTATGGGGGGATAATATGGATTTATGGTTTACTGAATATCATACAGATAATTCGCGGTTTTCAATCAAGGTTAAAAAACCCGTAATAAGCCTGAAAAGTGAGTTTCAACGCATAGATGTGTTTGATTCCTATGACTTTGGCCGGATTTTGGTGCTGGACGGATATCTGATGCTCACTGAAAAGGATGAGTTTATTTACCACGAGATGTTGACGCATGTACCTATGGCTGTAAATCCGGAAATCAGTGATGTTCTTGTTATTGGTGCAGGCGATGGCGGAATTGTAAGGGAACTTACAAGATATGATTCAATAAAACGGATTGATATGGTGGAAATAGATAAACTTGTAGTTGACGTTTGCAGGGAGTATTTGCCCCAAACATCATGTAAACTTGATGATCCACGGGTAAACCTGTATTTTGAGGATGGACTTAAATTTGTTGCTGGAAAAAATAATGAATATGATTTAATAATAGTGGACTCAACAGATCCCTTCGGGCCAGGTGAGGCGCTGTTTACCGAGGAGTTTTATGGAAATTGTTTCAAAGCATTGAATTCTTCAGGTATTATGGTAAATCAGCATGAAAGTCCTTATTACCCGAATGATGCTTTGGCTGCACAAAGTGCCCATAGGCGCATAAAATCAATTTTTCCAAAAGCATTGGTTTATCAGGCGCATATCCCAACTTATCCATCTGGTCATTTTCTTTTGGGCTTTGCTTCCAAAGGTCTTGATCCCATTGATGATTTAAGTACAACCTGGGATTCCCTTGGTTTAAAGACCAGGTACTACAACACCGAACTGCACAGGGGATGTTTTGCTTTGCCGAATTATGTGAAAGAACTCTTGAAAAATGCTTGATTAATGCATTTTAACTCGCTTTCTTGAAAGTAGTGTCCAGAAGTTGTAAAATGATGAGTTTATTGAAAAAATAGTGGTATTAAATAATTATATAAACTTTTTACCAATACTATAGTAAATATTTAAATATTGACACTACTTAAAAGAAAGGAGCTCTGGATATGAAAGGAAATTCTAAACTTATTGAAACTCTTAATGCCTTGCTTGCGGACGAGCTTGCAGCCATCAATCAGTACATGGTACATGCTGAAATGTGCGAGGACTGGGGTTATGGTAAACTTTACGAAGGCTTCAAAAGACGGGCAATTGTAGAAATGAGACATGCTGAAAAACTTATTGGAAGAATACTGTTTCTCGGCGGAACACCAATTGTGTCTGAACTAAGTAAAATCCGTATCGGAAAAAATATTCCGGAGCAGATTGAATTTGACCGTGATGCAGAGGAAATCGCAATTAAAGCTTATAATGATGCTATTAAACTTGCGGCTGAGGTGAATGACCACGCCACCAAGGATATTCTTGTGCAGATTCTGAATGACGAAGATAGTCATATGGATGAACTCGAGGAACTCTTAGATCAGATTGAACAGATGACATTGCCTGTATTCCTTTCAACTCAGGTAGGTTAATTTTCATAGTAGGCAGACTTAAATTTAAGAGGTTAAAGCAATTAGAACGCCAAATCAATAAACCTGGCGTTCTTTTTTATACTGAAGTATTTTAGAGCAATTTGCTGTAGAATAATTGTAAGCAGATAGCTTATGCTAATGGAGATAAATGAGGAGGTAATGCTATATGTTATTCATACAATACCCTAAGTGCTCAACTTGTAAGAAAGCTAAGAAATGGCTGGATGAACATGGTCTGGAATATGAAGCCCGTCATATTGTGGAGGATAATCCTACCTATGAAGAATTAAAAAAATGGCACCAGAAAAGCGGGTTACCTATAAAGAAATTTTTTAATACCAGTGGCATGCTGTATAAGCAAATGAACTTGAAGGATAAGCTGTCTGACATGAGTGAAGAAGAGCAACTTAAGCTGCTTTCTTCTGATGGAATGCTTGTTAAGCGTCCATTGATAGTGAAGGAAGATATGGTGCTTATAGGCTTTAAGGAAGCTGAATGGGCAGAGAAATTACTTTAGTACCAGAAGGCAGGGGCAGAAAGAATTAATGGCGCTTGCGGTAATAGCTGGTACAAAGTAATGAAATTGTACCAGCTACTTTATAATTTTGAAAGTAAAATGTTTATACGGCAACAGTTTTAACGATTGTTTTTATAGTCACTGTACAGATTTTCAATTGATCTGTCATAAGTGCTTTCGCCGGATTTTGAAAAGAAGCATCCTGGTACTTCTCCGCTTCTTCGGTGATATGCAACGCATTCACAGCATTTACCATGACGGGAACATGAAGTATATGTACAGGTACAATTAATAGTAGGGTTACAAGCCATTTCAATTCCTCCTGTTTCACAAAATAGCCATAATCATTATAGGAAAAAACAAACCATGTTTCAATTAACTTACCCAGTAATTTCTCCTGCTTTCTCCAAAGATATCTTGGTAATGGCCGGACCTACCAATTCATAAATCAAAGTCGCACATAGAATTACCGTGCGAATGGTTTGACCAAGCTCGGCAGGAAGAGTGTTGGAAGCAATCAAGGAAAGACCGATGGCAACACCTGCTTGAGGAACAAGTGTAAATCCAAGATATTTTCTGACAGTTTCCGGTGCCTTCATAATTGCAGCACCTATGTATGCACCTGCTACTTTGCCAATTACACGGCATGTCACATAAAGAATACCTATAAGCCCAATTTGGGGTATGGTCATAATATTTAATTCCATACCTGAAACAACAAAAAACATCAGAAAAATTGGGGGCGTTATATTGTCCACAAGTTTAAGAATTGCATTGCCAGCTCGGGTAATGTTAATCAGCATGGCACCCATACTCATACAAAGGAGAAGTGAAGATAAACCCAGCATTGAAGCCAGGGAAGAACCCAGGAATACAAAGGCTATGGTTAGAATCAACCGGTTGGAATCCTTTTTGAAATAGCGGAGTGGTATTGCAAACAGTATACCAAGTATTAAGCCTAAAAGAACAGACCCGACAATTTCGACTAAGGGCGAAACCAATGACATTAATAATGAGACCTCACTGGGATTCTGCAGACTATTTACTATGGCCATTGCAAAACCAAAGGCAATAAGAGCAACAGCATCATCCAATGCAACGACACTTAAAAGTGTTTCAGTAACTGGACCCTTTGCATCATACTGCTTTACTACCATAATAGTGGCGGCAGGTGCTGTTGCTGAAGCAATGGCACCAAGAAGTAAAGCTGTTTTTATGTCAAACTTGAATAAAACCAATACTACTATCACTACAAAAGATGCAGTCAATGCTTCCAGGATAGCAATAACAATAGGGGTTAAACCCACCTTTTTCAGATAGGATATTTTAAACTCTGCGCCTATTGAAAAAGCAATAAAAGCAAGGGCCATTTCAGAAATAAGCCCCAGCTGGTATGTCATGTCTAAAGGAACCAGTTTTAAGACATAAGGTCCTATAAGAAGTCCTGCGATAATATAACCCGTTACATTGGGCAGTTTGATAAGTTTTACAAGGCGTCCGAAGATAAACCCTGAAAATAAAATCAGTGCAAGATAGAAAAGTGTATTAAACTGCATTTATTTAAAACTCAACTCCTTCTGCTGACAGAACAGGCAAGGTAAACATAACAGCAGTATCAGGTTTTGCTATGTCTCCTACTACCTGTCGTACAATATTTTTAGCCTCTTCAACTTGTTCATCTTTTAGTACCATAAAAATTGTTTTACTTTCTTTCCTGTCCGGGTCAATCAAATACCGGAGAGTTCCAAATATCGGAAAATCATCGCTGGTTTTAGATAGTTCACGAATCATTCCTGTACTGTTTAGTATAGTTGCGCCGTGAATGCCATTATCCATCAACTGACTTAACAAAGTGTCGAGTATTTCAACCTTGTTCAATACTATCAGTAAAAATTGCATGAAACATCGCTCCTATCGGTTTGAAATAAAGAAAGGACAAAAGAAATGGCATCTTTTGTTAAGCGTTTTTTTATGACTAATTAATATTTTAACAGTAAGTCATTATCTTTTCAAATATATGAAAATGCATTCCAGAATCTTATTTTAATGATTAGTGTATCTGTGTTGTGGTACATATTATTTAGACATTTTATGTAGCAGAGCAACTCTTTTATGTTCACTCGGATTTTTTAAGAATACCATCATTTGCGGACATAAATACAAAAGTAAGTAATAGATAGCGAAAGTAAAGAGTTGAAAGGAGAAATATCCCATGAACTCTAAGATTAAACGAGTGAATAGAATAAACAGTGCAAATTTAGTAAAAATCCTGGTGATAGGATTTCTTGCTGTCGCTGTTACATTCTTTGTTTATATTACAGGTGGAACCAAAAAAGTTTTTGTTCATTTAATGTACATTCCAACTATTCTGGCTTCATGGTTTTGGGGTCTTTCTGGTGGATTGTTGGCAGGGATATTTTGCGGTTTGTGTACCGGTCCTTTAATGCCACTCGATGTTGCTCTTGGTGTTATGCAGGATCCATTAAACTGGATCTCCCGTTTGCTTATGTTTTCATTGATTGGGCTTTTAACAGGATATATGATTGAAAGAATAAACAAATTAAATGAAGAAAAGCAGGAAATAAACCTAAAAAGTCCTTTTTATAATCTTCCCAATGAGAAGAAGCTTTTTTATGATATTGAAGACTATATCAAATTAAATAAATATTTAAAAATTATATCAATCAAATTGACAAACTTGAATGAAATCGAAAAATACGTAGATTCTAAACTGGCATATGATATAGTTGATGAATTGGCAGAAAAATTAATGCATGCATGTGGGAAGAAAACTGTTTATTCATATGACAGAGACGAGCTGATCGTGCTTGTGTGTGGAGATTGCGTGCATGGATATGAAGAAAAAATTAAGGAGGTATTGGAGTATTATTCTGCTTTTCCCGTGTCAAAGAACGGCTATAAAATCAGAGTATCATTGAAAGTAGGCATATATATTTATCAGGGCGAGAAGGCATCGCCAACTGAAATATACAACAGAGCCAGGATTGCTTACGAACAAGGTGAGACAAAGGAAACGGGTGTTTATTATTACGATGACAGCTTGAAAAATAAAAGAAGGGAGATACAGGATATTACTGGTGCCATACTTGAATCTATTCAGAAAGATGAATTGTTTGTAGTGTATCAGCCTAAAATCGATATCGTAAATAACAGGATTTCAGGTGTCGAGGCATTGGTAAGATGGAAGAGAAACGGCAAAGATTTAATCGGACCTAATATCTTTATCCCCATTGCAGAAGAAATTGGCTTTATCGATAAAATATCCAAATTTGTCTTTGATTGTGTAACTTCACAGATGGAGATATGGAAGAGAAAAGGTATAGATATAAAGTGTTCTGTCAACACATCTGTTCATGAATTGATCCATGATGATTATACATTATGGGCAAAAGACTTAATTGAAGGTAAAAACATAAACAGATCTGATTTTGAACTTGAGATAACGGAAAGGGCCATAGCCTACGACGACAAAAGATTAATAGAAAAGATGCACTATTTGAAAGAATTAGGATATCAGTTATCTATTGATGATTTTGGAACCGGTTACAACTCCCTGATGAGTCTTGGCGAAATTCCTTTTGATACATTAAAAATTGATAAATACTTTATCGACAGGATAAATAAAGTTGAGATATCAGAACTGATTGGTCTGTTCATAAAATACGCCCATACTCTTGGAAAAACTGTTCTGGCTGAAGGAGTGGAGACTGAGGAGCAGTTAAATAGACTTAAGGAGTTGAACTGCGACGAAGTACAGGGGTATTTCTTTAGCAAGCCACTGTTACCTGAAGAGTTCGAAGTATTCCACACAGAATTTACCATGGCCAATAAATAACGAATCCAACCCATGCCGGCTATGATTAAAGTATCATGATGAAGAATAGTTTTTAAACAAGAGTAATATGATTTCCCCTGGACATAAAGTTCAGGGGATTTTTGTAAGGAGCGTCTGTTGTAACATCAGATTAATAAATTTGACAAAAAAGGATGAAATAAATTTGTTTATACTTTATGATTTATCTTAGAACCTTAAAGGGGTGACACAGCTTGATTAAAGATAAAA
>ERZ773359.2337-NODE-2337-length-24061-cov-9.222486_pt1 | contig 24061 bp, 18 predicted proteins | sample MGYA00374955_ERZ773359 | MGnify/ENA primary metagenome ERZ773359 (study PRJEB29098, sample SAMN04486028) | biogas fermenter metagenome | study: EMG produced TPA metagenomics assembly of the Biogas fermentation microbial communities from Germany - Plant 4 DNA1...
ATACAACAAGACCGGGGAAACATGAACACCCGGTCTTTTTTCTCAAAAGAAGCTTAAAAAGGGGCTTTAACTTTAATTTATCGATTATAAAAAAAATCCGTTACATAAAGAAGGAATTGAAAGAATCCTTGGCGAAAGATATTTATAGTTTCTTTCATTTAATTTCAGTTTCTTTCCTACTAGCAGTTTTCTACTAGCCATCTCCACTTACCAATTATATAAGAAAAAGGGGGGAGAGTACATAGATTAACGTTTAAGAATTACCTTTCCCGTAAAAAAAAATAAAAAACAGGAGGTATACTTGTGAAAAGGACAGTTTTATTTCTACTTTTAATTGTATCGTTGGTAGTTTCGATTCCGGGTATGGCCGCTCGTCAACCGAATATCGGTTGTGCGATCTATAAGTTTGACGATACTTTTATGACTGGCGTGCGTAATGCCATTTTAGATGCGGCAAAAGGTAAGGCACGGGTTGAGATGGTTGACAGCCAGAACTCCCAGCCGACCCAGAATGACCGTGTTGACCTTTTCATTACGAAAAGAGTAAACGCTTTGGCCATCAATCCGGTGGACCGCGCGGCAGCCGGTGTTATTATTGACAAAGCGAAAAGAGCCAATATTCCGGTGGTCTTCTTTAACCGGGAGCCCTTCGCCGATGATATGCAAAAATGGGATAAGGTTTATTACGTTGGCGCAAGAGCCGAAGAGTCCGGAACGATCTCCGGTGAGCTAATCGTGGATTATTGGAAGAGCAATCCGAAAGCCGACAAGAACGGCGACGGTGTTCTCCAGTACGTTATGCTGATGGGTGAGCCTGGACACCAAGACGCTGAGCTCAGAACCGAGTACTCGATCAAAGCCGTTACTGATGCGGGGATCAAAGTTGAATGCTTAGCTCAAGACACCGCCATGTGGAACCGGGTTAACGGTCAGGAAAAAATGGCCGCTTTCTTGGCCAGCCATGGCGACAAAATCGAAGCTGTCTTTGCGAACAACGACGACATGGCTTTAGGTGCTATCGAAGCGCTGCGGGCAGCCGGATATTTCCGCGATGGAAAATATATGCCGGTTGTTGGCGTGGACGCGACCGCTCCGGCTCTTGAAGCGCTCAAAGAAGGGACCTTGTTAGGAACCGTTCTGAACGACGCGAAGAACCAAGGGAAAGCCACATTGGAACTGGCCTATGTTCTCGCCCAAGGCCAAACCCCGACCAAAGAGAACACCGGATTCGACATTACCGATGGTAAATACGTCTGGGTACCATACCGGAAGATTACAATCGAAAACTGGCAAGACGCTTTATAATCTGACGAGTATGTTCTAAACTTAAATTTTGCAATTGCAGAAACGGCAAGGGGGCAATTTGCACAATTTGCTCCCTTGCTCTCTCTAATTTAAAAAAGGGACGTCATGAGAAGGGATAACGGGGGGCGTTATGATGTGAGTAATCATAAATATGTTCTTGAAATGAATAACATGTCCAAAGAATTTCCTGGTGTGCAAGCACTGGATGATGTGACGTTAAAAGTGCGCCCTGGTACAGTGCACGCTTTGATGGGTGAAAACGGCGCTGGAAAGTCGACGTTGATGAAGTGTCTCTTTGGCCTTTATCAACCGGATTCTGGCGAGATTCTCATAAATGGCAAAAAAGTGGAGATTCAAAACGCCAAGGAAGCACTGGATCATGGCATTTCCATGATTCACCAAGAACTGCATTCCAATCTCCACCGTAATGTGATGGAAAATATTTGGCTCGGAAGGTTTCCGCTGAAAAAGATTGGGCCTCTTACCTTTATTGATGAGCGTAAAATGTACCAGGACACCAAAGAACTGCTGGATAATCTGCAGATGGATATCGATCCACGCGAAATCGTCGGTAGGATGTCGGTGTCGCGGATTCAATCAGTGGAAATAGCACGCGCAGTTTCCTACGATTCGAAAGTGATTATTATGGACGAGCCGAGTTCCTCTTTGACGGAGAATGAGGTTGATCGTCTTTTTGAAATTATTCGTGATTTGAAGAGCCGGGGCGTGGCGATTATTTATATTTCCCATAAAATTGAGGAGATTTTACAAATCGCTGACGAAGTCACAATTTTACGAGATGGAAAAAAAGTAGGGGTTTGGCCTGCTTCAGAGTTAACTACCGATTTAATCATCTCCAGAATGGTCGGTCGCGAACTGACCGATAGATTCCCTCCGCGGGTAAGTAAACCAACTGATGAAGTTATTCTAAGGGTTGAAGGCTTAACTTCCCCCATCTTTAGGTCTTTTAAGGATATTACTTTTGATCTACATCATGGTGAAATCCTTGGGATTGGTGGCTTGGTGGGGGCGCAAAGGACCGAATTGATCGAAGCCTTATTTGGTTTGCGTTCTATTTCAAGCGGTAAGATCTATTATAAAGGACAAGAGGTTAAGATCGACTCGCCGCTTAAGGCGAAAAAACTGGGGATGGCCCTTTTGACCGAAGAACGACGGGCAACAGGAATTTTCCCGGTTTTGGATGTCTTGGAAAACACGTCGATTGCCAATTTACAAAAGTATGTAAAAGTCAACAAGCTACTGGATGATAAGGCACGACGGGCCGAAGGGAACCAAGCTGTTGAGATGCTCAGCATCAAGACTCCTTCCCTTAAAACACTGATACAAGACCTTTCTGGCGGGAATCAACAGAAAGTACTCTTTGCCCGCTGGCTTTTGACCGAGCCGGAGATCTTGTTATTGGATGAGCCAACACGCGGAATTGATGTTGGTGCCAAATACGAGATTTATTCAATCATGTCTGACCTGGCGAAACAGGGCAAAAGCATCATCTTCATCTCTTCCGAGATGCCAGAGCTGATTGGGATGGCGGACCGTATTATGGTGATGTGTGAAGGTCGCCTGTCAGGATTTGTTTCTGGGGAAGAGGCAACGCAGGAAAACATCATGAGGTTAGCTACTAAATTTATGGCTTAACCAAAGGAGGGTACATAAAATGAGCTTGATAGATTCGCGTAAGATCAAGAACTTCATCACGATGAATGCCATTTATATTGTCTTAATACTTTTAATCATCGGTATTGCCTTTGTTGACCCGAGATTTTTATCCATTGTCTGTTTACGCGATATTTTGATTCAATCGTCGACCCGGGTGATTATTGCTTTAGGGATCTTCTTTATCATTTTAACTGGTGGGGTTGATCTTTCGGCCGGGCGACAAGTGGGGCTTGCGGCGGTTATCACTGCTTCTCTGCTCCAATCTCCCGATTATCTCCGGCGGTTTTATCCGGATCTGCCCCAGCTGCCGTTGATCTTACCGATCTTGATTGCCATCGCTGTTTGCTTATTGGCAGGCTTGACCAATGGTTTCATTGTGGCCCGGTTTGGGGTGCCGCCTTTCATTGCTACTCTGGGGATGCAGGTAATTGTTTATGGTGCGAACTCCATCTACTTTGACTTGCCTCCCAACAACTCCCAACCGATTGGTGGGTTGAGTAAAAACCTTACTGAACTGGGTACCGGTACGATCGGGACCGGTTTATATTCCATTCCCTATATTGTTATTATCGCCATTTTAGCTGCGGTGGTTGTGTGGATTATCGCCAACAAGACCCAGTTTGGGAAGAATGTATACGCGATTGGCGGTAACGTCGAAGCGGCCAGGGTTTCCGGGATTAATATCGGGAAGAACATCATGATTATTTACGCCTTCGCGGGTGCCATGTTTGGGTTGGCCGGTGTTTTGGAAGCGGCCCGGACCGGCGGCGCGACCAATAACTACGGGATGAGTTACGAGCTGGATGCCATTGCGGCTTGTGTGGTTGGTGGCGTTTCGGCAACGGGCGGTGTTGGTAAGGTTCCCGGAGTGTTGGCCGGGGTTTTGATTTTCAGTGTTATTAACTATGGTTTGACCTTTATTAACGTCAACCCGTACTGGCAAATGATTATCAAGGGTCTAATCATTGTTGCGGCGGTTGCTTTTGATATCCGGAAATACCGGAGAAAGAAATAATTACAAGTTGCGGAAGATTGTTTGCACACGGCGAGGTTAAGACGAAGCAGAACGGGGGAAAAACAGGGTTTGTACCCTGGTTCTTTCCCCCCTTATTTATCGGAGGAGAATTTCGACAGAGACTTCCTTCTATAAAAGGAGGGTATATAAATGTGGAAACTAAAACCCCTCTTCAAGTCTTTTAGGAAAAGTTCCTTGAAAACCAAACTGCTCTTGAGATTTGCTGTTGTGATCCTGGTGATTGGCGGGGTGAGCATTACCTCCCATTTTGTGCTGCGCGGAATTATTACCCAGATGCAGATTATGGTGGAAACGACCGTAATCGCCAATAATATTATCGAGCCTGCTCACGAGATCCCCGACCTGATCAGGAACTTTTATTTTAATAAGCAGGAAGCAGACCGCGCGAAAATTGAAGCGAATATGGCTGCGATTAAAGGAAATATGGCGATGCTTGCCAAGAACATTCATGACGAAGATGGATTGGACTGCTTATATTCTCTGGAAGCGATTTTGATGACTTATGAGGAATTAATTACCCATGCTTTAGATTTAAACGAGAAGATTAGCACCATTAGAGTGGAGTCCACTAACGCCGCGGATGTACGCGATGTTTCCCATCTGGTCCACGAGATGGTCCGGGACTTCGATGGTACGCTGGAAGATGCGGTACGCGTCTCCCGCTTTATTAAAGACACCGTTGAAGATCTGATTACCACCGAATTACGTTACTATCATGTGGTCAATGCGGAACTGGGGCGGCGTTCCCGCAATGTCGGGATCATTGTCTTAAGCGTTATTATTATAACTGCGCTTTTCAGTACAGTGTTTACTGTGATCTACATTACGAAAATAATCGGGACCATCTCCGGGTTGGCGTATTCGGCACAAAGGATCGCCAATGGGGAATTGGAAGTACCGCGGATTAAAGTGTCGTCCGATGACGAAGTGGCGATTCTAGCAACCTCCTTCACCAAGATGGTTAGTAATTTACGGATGCTCATTGGGAAGATTGTTGAAAGCAGTTCCGAGGTGGCCCGTTCGGCGGATATACTGAAAAACGTGGCGGAGCAAACCACACAGGTCAGTCAACAGATTGCCACCAATATTCAAGATGTCTCCAACGGTGCCTATGAACAATCAACCCAAACCCGCCAAACGATTCAGGTTGTCAACGCTTTACTGGACGGGAACGAAAAAGTTATAACCAATGCCCAACAAGTCTTGATGGCGGCGGAAAAAGCGACGACGGCGGCCGCGACGGGAGATACGAAAATCAATGAGTTGCTCACCCAAATTACCGTTATCGAGGAGAAGATCAATTCCATCCAAGCCGTGACCGAAGGGTTAAAAAAACATACGGATGATATTGGCGTTATCTTAGAAGTAATCAATCAAATCTCCTCCCAGACCAATTTACTCTCTTTGAATGCGGCGATCGAAGCAGCCCGCGCCGGTGAGTATGGCCGTGGTTTTGCCGTAGTTGCCGACCAAGTACGCAAGTTAGCCGAAGATACCGGGAACCAAGTCGAGAATATCGCGGCGATCTTGGAGGCCATCCAAACTCAGGCGTACCGTTTCACCAGCGAGATGGCCGAGGGCGTTCAGGAAGTGAAAGCGGGCACGAATGTGGCCGAGGAGGCGCTCGTGGCCTTTAAAAATATCGTTTTGACCAGTGAAGAAGTGAATACCCAGATCAAGGCGATCAACCAAGAACTAGAAAGAATGAAGAATGAGATCCGGAAAGTAGAAGAGGGAAGCCTCAGTATCGCCACGATTGCGGAACAGTCTTCACAGCGTAGTCAAGAAGTAGCAGCTTCAACCGAAGAACAAGTTGCCAGCCTGGAAGAGGCTTTGAGTTCGGCTTCCACCCTCTCCAGGATGGCACTGGAACTCCAAAATATGGTGAAACAGTTTAAGCTATAAGACAAGACAATAACGGTAGCGAAAGAGAAAGAAGATGAGCAGGCTCATCTTCTTTCTTTGTTTTCCAGTATCATCTTGTCGGCAAGGTTAATTGATGGTCCGGCGTGAGGTGCCGTTCTTGGTCGTAAACCATAATCGTCAAGGAATCCCCGGCCAGCAATTGGATAGCCACCTGTTCCCGCTGGACTTTAAGGTTTAATTTTCGGCCCCGGAAGGAGATTTTAAAGGAATAACTGGTCCAAGCCGCCGGGAGATCAGGCGCCAGGGTCAGGCGGTCATTCTTCACGGCAAGGCCAGCAAAACCCTCGACAATCGCCGTCCAGCTCCCCGCCATGCTGGTTAGATGGATTCCTTCGTCGGTATCCGCATTATAGTTGTCCAGATCCAAACGGGCGGTGCGGAGATATAGCTCATAGGCCTTCTCTTTATAACCGATCCGGCTGGCAACGATCGAATGGATGCTGGGCGAGAGGGAAGACTCATGCACTGTTCGCGGTTCGTAGAAATCAAAGTTGCGACGGACCGTTTCCCGATCATATTTTTCCGGGAAAAAGTATAAACCTTGGATTACATCAGCCTGCTTAATAAAGCAGGAGCGTAAAATCCGGTCCCAAGACCAGTGTTTATTCAGGGGAAGCTCGTTCGGATCGAGATCGGCCACCACTTTCAACTCTTTATCCATATAAAGGTCTTGCTGTTCGAAGATGCCGAGTTCGTCGACGTACGGATAATACATCTTTTCGGTAATTGATCGCCACTGGTTTAGTTCCTCGGCGGTCACTTGGAATTTGGCGCTGAAATCGGCGTATTTTTGGCTGTTTTCGGCCTCGAGCAGCTGGAGGCTTTCCATGGTGTAGGTCAAGGTCCAGGCGGCCATCGTGTTTGTATACCAGTTGTTATTGACGTTATTCTCATACTCATTCGGACCGGTGACCCCTAAAATCATATAACAATCTTTACGGGGATTATAGGTGACACGGTCGGCCCAGAAACGACTGATCTCCACCAGTACTTCCAGACCATAATCGAGCAAGTAACGCTGATCCCCTGTGTACTTGGTGTAATGATAGATGGCATAGGCAATGGCGCCGTTGCGGTGGATCTCCTCAAAGGTAATCTCCCATTCATTATGGCATTCCGTACCGTCCATGGTGACCATTGGGTAGAGGGCACCTTTCAATCCTAATTTGGCCGCATTCGCTTTGGCCTGTTCCAACTGGTGGTAACGGAAGAAGAGGAGACTTTTGGCGGTTTCCGCGTCATTATACAGATAGAAGGGGAAACAGAAAGCTTCTGTATCCCAGTAGACGACACCGCCGTATTTTTCCCCGCTGAAACCCTTTGGACCGATGTTAAGGCGGGGATCGGAACCGGTATAGGTCTGTAGAAGTTGGAAGATACAATAACGAATGCCCTGTTGCGCGCGGAGATCGCCGGTGATCACTACATCGGTCTCCTCCCATTTAGCCTGGAGTGTTGTGCGGTGTTCGTCGTATAAGCGGTCATAACCGGCGGCCACGGCCGCTTCCAACTTGGAACGGCTGGTGGTCTCCAGCTCGGACCGGGGAAAGTCCCGCGACGTGCAAACCGCCACATATTTGTGGAGGACAAACCGCTGGCCGGAAGTGACGGAAACACGATAGCGGTAACCAACAAACTCCTGGTCTGAGCAGGTTTCTTTCTGGATCGGAAGTAGTGCCTGCTGATCGTCGAGGATTTGGGACGCCATGGTCGTCGACACCAGAAAACCGGTTTTTTTCGTTTCCATGGTGAGCAGGGCGGTATTGGCGTTGATCTCTTGGTTAATTTTTGTCCAGAACTTCTCCCCGTAGTTGGCGTCTTCATTGGTAACATCCCCGTCCAGATAGGGGAGGAGCGTGATGTCACCGTTAAAATTCAGGGGATTCACTTCCACCGCGAGACAAGCAATATTTTTCCGGGTCATACTCAAAAAGCGGGAAAAGGTAAAGGCAATCTCTTCACCGTTTGGTCCTTCCCAGATAAAAGACCGTGTTAAGCGCCCATTTTTCATATCCAACTCCCGGCGGAAGGCCCGAAATTGGCTGGTGGCTAAATCAAGGGGGACGCCGTTAATCTCAATATCAATCCCGATCCAATTTGTTGAGTTAATCACTTTCGCAAAGTAATCGGGATAGCCGATCTTCCACCAACCAACCTTTGTTTTATCAGGATAATAAACGCCAGCGAGATAAATTCCGGGCAGGCTGTCTCCGGAATAGCGTTCCTCAAAAAATCCCCGCAGACCCATATGTTCGTTTCCTAGGGTAAAGATGCTTTCCGCAAAGCGATTTTGGTCCGGGGAAAATCCTTCTTCGATGATCTTCCATTCATCCGCAATGAACCGATGGGTCATCTTAATTCCTCCTCCGCTTATAACTTTCGCTTATTACTTTAAGGACAACCGTGGAAACCGTTGTAAATGACGAAGACCAACCGGGATGGTTTTTAACAGATTTGCTTTAATTATAATGAAAGGCCTGGTCAGTGTCAATCAAACGTTTGCGTGAAAATCGTTCGCATAACCGTGTATAAGAAGCACAAAATACTGGGAAAGCTAGGTTTTAAGGGGGTTACACAAATCATAAAAATTAATAAAATTGCGGAAGGAAGCAGGGATTTTTGGGAAAAAGCCGAAAAAAGGGTCATAAGTAACGCAAATATTTGCATAGAATGCAGTATAGAAGGACGGGATCGATATGGTTACAATTAAAGATGTTGCGCGGCTGGCAAATGTATCGCCTTCAACGGTCTCCCGCGTCATCTCCGATCACAAAAGTATTAGCGATGAAACAAAAGAGCGGGTGCGGCAGGCCATGGAGGAGTTGGGTTATTATCCCAATTTTATCGCGCGCAGTTTGATCAAGCGGTCGAGTCATGCCCTCGGCCTGATCCTTTCCCGTTCGACGGAGAGTGCCTTTTCCAATCCGTTTTTCGCCGAGATCCTGCGTGGGATCAGTAAAGTGACACAAAAACGCCAATATACATTGGTCCTTTCCACCGCAGAAAACTATAAAGACGAAGCCAAACAGTGCTTACAGATGGTGATGGAACGAAGAGTAGACGGACTAATTCTCCTCGCACCGCGCGTAAATGATGAACTGATCCGGAAACTCGCCCAAAATAAGCATCCGTTTGTGGTCGTTGGCCGGGTGAATGGGTTGCAGCATCATTATGCGGTGAACAATGATAACATTCAGGCCGCCTATTCGGCTGTTCGTCATCTGTTGAACCTCGGGCACCGCCGGATCGCCTTTCTCAACGGCCCCGCGGAGTATACCTTTTGTCAGGATCGTTATCAAGGCTACTGTATGGCCTTGCGCGAATTCGGGGTTGAGGTAGATGAACGCTATATCCGCCACGCGCAGATTGATCATAAGGACGACTATGAACTGGGCAAGGAATTATTAAACTTGAAACCGCGCCCAACGGCCTTTTTTGTCGCCGATGACCTGATGGTGATCGGTATTTATCGCGCCATAAAAGAAGCTAAACTAAAGATTCCCCAAGATGTGGCGGTGATCGGCTTTAATGATGATGCCTTTGCCACCTTGCTTGATCCACCGTTGACCACGATCCGGATTCCCATCTACGAAATGGGGAAAGCGGCGGCGGAGACGATGATCGCCGTCTTAAACGGGGAGGAGGTTAACCCACCACAAAAAATCCTCTCCTCGGAACTGGTCATTAGAGAATCTTGTGGCGCAAAGCCCCTAAGCCAGTAGGCAACAGATGATTAAGCTTTAAGGTGAAACGGTTAAAAAATTTGCCAAGACGAGAAGGAGTTTTCGATTTGGTAAAGAAATAATTTATCACCGACAATGCAAACGTTAGCGTAAAAACATGGTAAATTAAAACCGTTTATGCAACGAATTGCGCATAATTGCGGGCGGGGGGTGGTATTGGCGTTTACTACTTACTCCTTCTGGGGCAAGGAAAAACTAATTTGGTAGGAGGTTCGAAAATGAAAAAACGGTTTGGCAAGGTTTTATTGGGTAGTCTACTGGTCTTGGTGTTAATTTCCGGGGTATGCCCGCTTTTTGCGGCCGGAAAAACCGAGATCGAGCTTTATTACTATAAGCAAGAGATCGTTAAGCAAATGAGTGATATGGCGGCGGTTTTCTCCCAAAGGTACCCGGATATCTCCATTAAGTTGACGATGATTCCCAATGATAACATGGTAACGCTCAAGGCCAGAATGGCCAGTGGGGATGCGCCGGCCATTATTCAGCTCCAATCTTATGCTGCGGTATACGAATTTGCAGCGGCCGGCTGGTTGGCCGACTTGACGGACGAACCGGTCATTTCCAAAGTAGCTGATGGGGCCAAGAATGCGGTTACATATAACGGAAGAATCTACGCGTTACCGATGGACTTGGCCGGAATCGGGATTATTTATAACAAAGATATCTTCAACAAATACGGTTTAACCCCCCCGACCACCTTTGATGAGCTCCGCGCGGTCTGTGCGACGTTAAAGCGGAATGATGTGGTGCCGTTTGCGGCTTTGTTGAAGGCCAACTGGTCGATGGGGCATATTATTTCCATGCTCCATACAACTTTGGCCGGGGACAAACTAATGTCGTGGATGGACCAGATGAACCAAGGTCGTGCCTCTTTTGCCGATCCGATCGACACCCGGCAGTTATTTAGACTGTTAGATTTCTACAAAGCGAATCTCCACGCGAACGCGGCCGAAATGGATCAGGCCGAACAACATGCTGCTTTTGCTGCTGGGGAAGCTGCGATGATGGTACAAGGATTATGGGCCTATCAGGCTTGTCTGACGATCAACCCGGACTTGAATTGTGGCTTCATCCCCTTCCCGGTTAACAATAACCCGGCGGACAGCAAACTCTTTGCCGATGTCGACTCGACCTTTGCGATCGCCGCCACAGCGAGCCCGGCGGAGATGCGCGCCGCCAAACTTTTCTTGGAATGGCTGTCCACACCGGAAGCGATTAAGATGTGGGTGGAAGACTGCAAACTGGTTCCCACCTTCAAAGGCGCGGACGTTTCGGGCATGGAACCTCCTTTCCAGGATTTAGTCCGTTACATGAACGAAGGCAAGACCAATCCGTGGGCTTTCTCCATGTATCCGGTGGCGGTCTTTGAGGATGCTTGCAAGACGGGTGCTCAAGAGTATATGCTAGGTTTACGTGACGCGGACGGGGTTATTGAGTTCATCGACCAAACCTGGAAACGGGAAATAAATAAATAGGCCTCAAGAAAAGGGATGTGGGGGAGGATTATCTCCCCCCCTTCCCCTTCAGGTCTTTAGCGGAAAAGGGGAGAAAATGATGGTTGTCTCAAAAAGGAAAAAGATCTTCTACTTCTGTTTGTTTTTGTTGCCCGCTTTAGTACTGTACGTGACTTTTTTCATCTTCCCGCTAATCCGAGGAGTACAATATTCCTTTACCGATTGGAACGGGATTGTTCCGGAGATTCCCCTTAGTATGAAGAAAGACGAGTTTGAGGAGAGGGTTTTGGGGCCGCTACAGAGCGAAAAAGATCAGGAATACATCCAAAAATATTACAAGCTGGACACTGCCGGGAATTTTTATCAGTTACAAAGCTGGATTACAGAGGAGAACGGGACGGCAGGAACAGTTACCAGGGAATTAACGGATAATGAACAGAAGCACCTTAAAAAAATTCTGAAAAAAGTGGGGGTCACCCCGATTAAATACATTGGTCTTGATAATTTCCGGGAGATGTTTAAGGACCGGCGGTTTTTGCCGCGGCGGCAGAAGCGTTACCTCTTCAGTGAGTTTGATGATCTACCGTCAACCTTTAAAGCAAAAAATTTCCAGCGGAAGTTGCTGGACCACATTGCTGACGACGAAGACAAAGCATTTCTCTTGTCCCTATATACTTATAAGGAGAAAGAAAAGATTTATGAATTAACGGACGAGATGAGTTTTGAAACGGAAGACCGTCTCCGCTGGTTGTTGAGTGATTATTTATTTGAGTACCGGTGGGAGCGGGGTGTAATCGGCTTCACCTTATTTTTTACTTTTTATAATGTCCTCGGCACGAATTTACTGGCCTTGATTTTGGCTTTGATTCTCGATAATAAATTGCGGTTCCGTAATGTCTTACGGTCAATGTTCTTTTTGCCCAATGTGATCAGTCTAATTATTGTTGCTTATGTCTGGTCGTTCATGTTTCGCCTAATCTTTCCGGCGCTTACCGGGATCTCGGTCTGGCTGGGCAGTCCCGATCTGGCGCCCTATGCGACGCTGATGGTTTCGATCTGGCAAGGATGTGGTTACCTAATGGTTATTTACCTGGCCGGGCTGCAGACGATCCCGCACGAACTGGTGGAGGCTTCCGAAGTGGACGGTGCCAACTGGTACCAGCGGCTGTTTGGGATCAAATTTCCGCTGCTGTTACCGGCCTTTACGATCTGTCTTTTTTACAGCCTTTCAAATTCGTTGAAGAGTTTCGATATCTTGTGGGCCCTGAATCAGGGCGGACCGGGTTATGCTACCACTTCGATTGTGATTGACATTTACAAAACGGCCTTTATGCAAAACCGGTACGGCTACGCTACGGCGAAGGCGATTGTCCTTTGTATGGTCATTATTATCCTGACCAGTACCCAATTGTACTTGATGAAAAAGCGGGAGGTGGAATTATAATGGCGAAGCAGCCGACGATGGATGAAATAATGCACTTCGGAAAGAAAAAGCTTGACTATGGGAAAATCACGCGGATCTGTCTTGAGATCGGGATGTTCATTGCGGCCTTCGCCTTTTTATTTCCGGCCTTTTTAACCCTGCTGAACTCCTTCAAGAGCGATGCGGAGATCGCTTTAAATCCGCTGGCCTGGCCACAGAACTTTAATTTTAGCAACTACATTCAAGCCTGGAAAGAGATTAATTTTCCGCTTGTCGTCGGTAATACCTTCGTCATTACGGCCCTAAGTACAGCCGGGATTATCTTGGTCAGTTCGATGGCGGCGTACATTTTGGTGAGGACCCGGAATAAGTTCAGCTGGGCGTTGTACTTTCTTTTCGTCTTTAATATGGTGGTGCCCTTCCAAACGGTTATGATCCCCCTTAATGTAACCGCGTCTAACTTAAACCTCAAAAACGTGCTGGGGATCATTCCGATCTACATCGGCCTGGGCTGTCCCTTGGCGGTCTTTATGTACCATGGTTTTATTAAGTCGATTCCGGTCCAGATTGAGGAATCGGCGGCGATTGACGGCGCTTCACTTATTACCATCTTCTTTCGTTTAGTCTTTCCTTTATTGGGACCGATCCACGCTACGGTGGCGATCCTTGATGTTTTGTGGATCTGGAACGATTTCCTCTTACCCCTGATTATTCTTCCCAGCCGTTCCACCCTGCAATTGGCGCAGCATATTTTCTTCGGCATGTACCGGCAGCAGTTTTCCCTGGCGATGGCTTCTTTGGTCTTGTCGGCATCACCGGTTGTCATCTTCTACTTACTCCTGCAAAAGTACATTATTAAAGGGGTGGCTGCCGGTGCCGTTAAGGGTTAGGGGCTAAAAAATAGCTTAGAACAAATATTCGTGTAAAGCAACTTTATCAGTGATAGAGTTGCTTTTTGTTTTCGAACGAAAAGATGTTAGCGAAAAACACAAAACATTTGACAGAAAAAGAAAAGAACCGTAAAATTAATATAGAGGTGGTAACATGTTTCCGGAAGAACGAAGAAAAAAGATTCTTGAAATTATGAATGAACAAGGGCGCTGTCGCGTGGCGAATCTAGCGAAGCAACTTGCGGTTTCGGAGGTTACGATCCGGATGGATCTTGATGTCCTTGAAAAGCAGGGCTTGCTGTCCCGGACCCACGGCGGAGCGATCCTTAATCCCAAGACCGGTTATGAGCGGGCTTATCAATATGAAGAATCTTCTTTTCCGGAAGAGAAAAAGCGAATTGGCTGGCGTGCTTCGGAACTAGTCTCTGATGGCGCTACGATCATTCTTGATACGGGCACGACCGTGATGGAAGTAGCGCGCCAGATCGTGCGGTATAAGGATGTTACGGTGGTGACGAACGCTTTAAATGTGGCCACCTGGTTGGAGAATTATGCCGAGATTAAAGTGATCGTGACGGGTGGAACCCTGCGCGCGACCCAACACTCATTGGTGAACCCCTATGCCGATTTTGTGCTCGAACGGATCTATGCTGACATCGCTTTTATCGGTGCCAACGGGATCGATGCCCATTACGGTGTGACCAATGTGAACATTCCGGAGGCAGAAATGAAGATCCGCTTCATGAAAGCATCCCGCCGGCGCATTTTGGTGGCTGATTCCAGTAAGATCGGAAACGTCGCCCGGGCAAAAGTAGGAAAACTTGAAGATTTTGATTTATTTATCACCGATAACCAAGCCGATCCCGAACAGGTGTGGTTGATTCAAGAAGCTGGCTTACCCGTGGAAATGGTTTAGAAATTATCGTTAGAAGGAGTGAGGGGCGGTGCGACAGGAAGAAACTTTTAGAAAAGAAGTTATCACAAAAAGCGATGGCCGATATCTGATTTATTATGATTTTGCTTCTGAGTCGGTTGACCAAGAGACAAGCCAAGAAAAAGACGAAGAAAGGAAATGAAGAAATGTCGGAGTTACGTTGGCATCCCTTTTTAGAGGAATGGGTGATCACCGCGACACACCGGCAAGATCGGACTTTTCTTCCGCCCAAGGATTACTGTCCATTATGTCCGACGCAGCCGGGTGGTTTTCCTACGGAGGTACCAAAGGACGATTACGATATTGTGGTTTTTGAGAACAAATTTCCGTCATTACACCGTGTTCCGCCGGAACCAGCGGTTACCGCAACAGCGATCTCCCCGGTTGAACCGGCCATTGGCACCTGCGAAGTCGTTCTCTATTCACCCGCGCATGCGGGTAGTTTGGCGACCATGCCGGTGGGCCGGATTCGTAATCTGATCCGGGTCTGGCAGGACCGTTATGAAGAATTGGGTGCCCAAAGCCACATTAAGTACGTCTTCATTTTTGAAAATAAAGGGGAAGCGGTTGGGGTTACGCTTCACCATCCCCATGGTCAGATTTACGCCTTTCCATACATACCACCGAAAGTAGAGAAGGAGCTGAAAGCTTCTGAGAAATACTTTGACCAGCATGGAAAATGTCTTTTCTGTGCAACGCTAGAGGAAGAGTATAAAGACGGCCGGCGCATTGTCTTTGAGGGGGAACGGTTTGTTGCGTTTATTCCCTTCTTTGCCCGCTATCCATACGAAGTCTATCTGGCACCCAAAACGCACCTGGCTTCTATGGCTGAGTTTACGGCGGAAGACCGGAATGATTTGGCCTTGGTTTTAAAGGGATTACTCCTGAAATATGATGCACTCTTTGGTTTTTCCTTCCCTTACTTGATGGTGGTGCATCAAGCGCCAACAGACGGCGGGAGTTATCCCCATTATCATCTTCATTTTGAGTTTTATCCTCCCCACCGAACAGCCCAAAAACTGAAGTTTTTAGCCGGCTGTGAATCGGGGGCCGGGACTTTTATCAATGATACGTTGGCGGAGGAGAAGGCCGCCGAACTCCGGGGGGTTGGACCCCAGAGTCTGGAAGAGGTAGCCCGTTTGGACAAGGAGGGTTAAAATGAGGAGCGAGATTGCGGTTGTGACGCAGGCTTTTGCCAAGGTGTTTGGGGATGCGGCGGGGCTTACCGTCGTGCGTGCGCCGGGACGGGTTAATCTCATTGGTGAACATACCGACTACAATGACGGTTATGTTTTTCCGATGGCGATCAACTTTGATATCGTGATGGCAGCAAGAAAACGCCCGGACCAATTGGTTCGGATTCATGCGATCGATCTAGACCGAACCGTGGAGTTTTCCTTAGCGCAGCCGATCGAGCATGATCCGGAGGAACCGTGGAGCAATTATCCCCGGGGGGTGCTGTGGGCCCTGCAGGGGGCTGGTGCGAAGCTTGAAGGCATGGAGATGGCCTTTTTGGGGACGATTCCACAAGGTTCCGGGTTAAGTTCTTCCGCCGCCTTGGAAGTAGCAACCGCCGTGGCCGTTACGCATTTGACCGGTTTTGAAATTGCCGAGCCGGATCTGGCTTTGCTTTGCCAAAAGGCGGAGAATGATTTTGTAGGGATGAAATGTGGCATTATGGACCAGTTCATCTCCGTCCTTGGGCAGAAGGATCATGCGTTGTTTGTGGACTGTCGAACCTTGGATTACGAACGGATCCCTCTCGAGCTTGGGGAATACCGGATCCTGATCTGCCATAGCGGGGTTAAACATAGTTTGGTTGATTCCGAATATAACCGTCGGCGGCAGGAATGTGAAAACGGAGTGCGGATTCTGGCCGAAAAATATCCCACGGTCAAGGCCTTACGCGATGCGAATCTGGATATGCTGGTCGCCGGCCGTGACCAGATGGATCCGGTGATTTATCAACGTTGTTACCATGTGATCACCGAGAATGAACGGGTTTTACAGAGTGTTAAGGCGCTTAAAGCCGGCGACCTAAAGCTCTTTGGTCAACTGCTGAACCAGTCCCACGATTCCTTGCGGGATGATTACGAAGTGAGTTGTCCTGAAGTGGATCTTTTGGTGGCGTTGGCGCGGAAAGTGGAAGGGGTTTTGGGTGCCCGGATCACCGGTGGTGGTTTTGGTGGCTGTACGGTGAACTTGATTCATGCCGATGCGGTCGATGAATTTTCTAAACAGGTTCTACCGGAATACGAGAAACAAACCGGGATCAAGGCCCAGGTCTATGTTAGTACGGCCGCAAATGGGGCGGAGATATTGTAGATTGGGGTGAAAAATTTGAAAGTGCTGGTCGCCGGAGGAGCCGGTTATATCGGAAGCCAAGTCGCCCTGGATCTAGCGCGACAAGGACACGAACCGGTTATCCTTGATAATCTATACAAGGGGCACCGGGAAGCGGCCCGGTGGGGAAAATTTGTCGAAGGTGACATCGGCCAATTCGACTTGGTGACGGACCTGATCGCTAAGGAGAAGATAGAAGCGGTGATCCACTTGGCCGCCCATAGTCTGGTCGGTGAATCAGTGCATAACCCGGCCAAATACTTCCGGAATAATATCGGTAATGGCCAGGTGTTGTTGGATGCGATGGTGGCCGGTGGGGTTAAATATATAGTCTTTTCGTCAACGGCCGCGGTCTATGGGGAACCAGAAACAGTACCGATCCCCGAGGATCACCCGAAAAGGCCGACGAATCCTTACGGGTTTTCCAAACTGACCTTCGAAGGCATCCTCCGCTTTTACGAGGAAGCCTATGGCCTGCGTTATATCTCGCTACGTTACTTCAACGCAGCCGGGGCCGATCCGGAAGAGGAGATCGGTGAAGATCATGATCCGGAAACCCACCTGATTCCGATCGTCCTCAAAACAGCCTTGGGGATTCGCGATCATATCGAAGTGTACGGGACGGATTACCCGACCCCTGATGGTACCTGTATTCGCGACTATATCCATGTGGCTGATCTTTCCCAGGCCCATCTATTAGCTTTAAAGGCGTTGGCCGACGGGAAGGAATCAACCATTTATAACTTGGGGAACGGACAAGGCTACTCCAATAAAGAAGTGATTGAGACCGCCCGCCGGGTGACGGGGAAAGAGATTAAGGTCATCGACGGGCCGCGACGCGCTGGTGATCCGGCCGTTTTAGTTGCTTCGTCGGAAAAGATCCAGGCGGAACTGGGTTGGAAACCAAAGTACCCAGACTTAGACCAGATTATTGCCTCCGCTTGGCATTGGCATCATAATCATCCCCATGGCTATTAAGGAGCCGTGTTAAAGCCCATCGTCATAGTTGATTAATCTTAAAAAAACGCCCTTGGTTTTGTATATAGACAAAGCCAAGGGTTTTTCTTTTTGGAACTACCGATTGGGGTCGTATATAAAGTCATTTGTTGAGGGTGAGTCAATCCGGTTTTTGCCTATGTAGATTCAAAATTCGGGAGTTAAAAAGTTTTTGGGGAGATAATGGCGTATAAAAAGCAGAACAGAATGGATAAGCATGGTGATGAGCTTTAAGACGAGTGAAGTTTCAAACCGAGGAGAAAAAACAAAGAATTGCTAAATAATTATGCTCTAAAGATAGAAGGAAAATGGTTACCAATGGAGAAAAGTTAAAAAACATCTTGCTTTTGGTGGTTAGTGGTAAATTGATCGCAAAAAAACTGTATAACGACGATCGTACTATTGCTTTTGGTAGTTAACTTGTTATAAGCGGATAAAAAGCGGAATTAAATCACCGCTTTTGCCATAATGATTTAATAAAAATGAATAAGAACGGCTTCTTCAGGGCAGGGTGAAATTCCCGACCGGCGGTAAAGCCCGCGAACCGTGTAAGCACACGGTTGACCCGGTGAGATTCCGGGGCCGACAGTTACAGTCTGGATGGGAGAAGAGGTGCTGTGCGCTATTAATGTATACCCTGAACGCTGTTCGGGGTTTTTCTTTTTTAACAGGAGGGATGGGAAATGGATCTGGACCACGCGGACAAAGAATTTATGCGTATGGCGTTGGAGCTGGCCGCCCGGGGCCGGGGACTGGTCTCCCCGAACCCCATGGTCGGGGCGGTCGTGGTGAAAGACGGCCGGGTTTTGGGCCAGGGCTATCACAAAGAGGCCGGCGGGCGCCATGCCGAGGTCTATGCCTTGGCGGAAGCAAAAGGAGAAACGGAGGGGGCAACCGTTTATGTGAATCTAGAGCCCTGTTGCCATTTTGGCCGGAATCCGCCCTGTACCAACCAATTAATTGCTGCGGGAATTACCCGGGTGGTGGTGGCAGTGACGGACCCGAATCCCAGGGTTAGCGGTGCGGGCTTAAGGGAACTGGAGGAAAACGGGATCGAAGTGACGACCGGGGTTTTGGCAGAGGAAGCACGGCGGTTGAACGAAGTGTTTTTTAAATATATCACCACCGGTTTGCCATTTGTGAGCATAAAAGCAGCGGTAAGCCTTGATGGTAAGATTGCTACCCGAACCGGGAACTCCCGGTGGATTTCCGGTGAGGAGTCCCGCCGGAGGGGGCACGAGTTGCGCCGGGCGGCGGACGCGATAGTGGTGGGGGTGGGAACGGTAATCAAGGATGATCCCTTGCTCAATGTCAGGTTGCCTGTACTGCAAGATAAAGCCAAGACGAAACATCCACTCCGGCTCATCCTGGATACCCGGGCACGGATTCCCCTGACGGCAAAGGTGATCAAGGAGAATCCGGAACAGACGGTGATTGTAACCGGTAGTGATCCACCCGCCTATAAGGTGGAGAAACTTAGGGCTGCGGGTGTTAGGATTTGGACCCTTCCTCTCCGACGGGGGAGGGTTTCCCTCCCGGCTCTTCTGGCGAAAGCAGGCGAGGAAAGATTAAGCTCCCTTTTGGTCGAAGGGGGCGGTGAGGTCAACGCGGCTTTTCTCGGGGAGAATCTGGTCGACAAGGTATATCTTTTCCTGGCACCTCGGATCATTGGGGGAGCTTCCGCCCCCACCTGGGTGGAAGGAGAGGGTGTCGATCAGGTGGTGAAGGGAAGTCATTGGCGAAATGCCGGTTTAACAGAACTCGGGAACGATCTTTTACTGGAATATTATCCAGAAGAGGAGGGCGCAGATGTTTACCGGGATCGTAGCTGAACAAGGCCGGGTGCGACAGGTGACAGTACGTAACGGCGGACGCTTCTTCCTGATCGATGCGGCGGAAACCGTGAAAGATTTAGCCTTGGGGGCGAGTGTGGCGGTGAATGGGGTATGCTTGACGGTGACCAAGATCGAAGAAAGCGCGTTTGGGGCCGAGGCGACCGGAGAAACCCTACGCCGGACCACCTTGGGCGCTCTGCGTACGGGCGATGGGGTCAACTTGGAACCGGCGCTCAGACTCAGCGACCGGCTAGGTGGTCATTTGGTGACCGGGCATATTGACGGTAGATGTCGCCTGCTGAAACAGGGAAGACAAGAGAACGGCGTTTTTCTGGAGGTTTGGGTGCCGCCAGCGTTTAGGAAATACATAATTGGCAAAGGTTCGGTGGCGCTCGATGGTGTCAGTCTAACCGTGGCGGAAAAAACCGCGGTCGGTTTTCGTACCGTGATCATCCCGCATACTGGCAAGGTTACTACCCTTCTGCAACGGAAACCAGGCGACGAGTTCAATTTGGAGACCGATTATCTGGTCAAATGTGTTGAGGCCTTGTTGAATACGGAAAACCCGGATAACCAGCAGGCCAAAGAGACAGATCAGGAGAGGGGAAGCAGACTGGCGGAAAAACTGCGGAGTGCCGGGTTTGAGCTGTAAGAGACCGGTGTAGCGGAAAACAGATAAAGAGGAGTGAGGAGCGATGGCGTTAGCATCAATTGCGGAAGCCATAGAAGAGATCAGAGCCGGTAGGATGGTGGTGGTTGTGGACGACGAACGCCGGGAAAACGAAGGCGATTTGGTGATGGCCGCGGAAAAGGCCACCCCGGAGCAGATTAACTTCATGATTAAAGAAGGCCGGGGTTTGATTTGTGTAGCGCTTACGGAGGAACGGCGGAAAAAATTACAGTTACCCTTTATGACGGCGGAAAATACGGATAGCATGGGGACGGCTTTTACGGTTTCAGTGGACAGTGCGGAGGCCACCACCGGGATCTCCGCGGCGGAGCGAGCGCTGACCATAAAACAACTGGCGGATCCGGCGACGGCTCCTGAAGATCTGCGGCGACCAGGACATATTTTTCCACTCCAGGCCAGGGAGGGCGGGGTTTTGAAAAGAGCCGGTCATACCGAGGCGGCGGTGGATTTGACAAGATTGGCGGGGCTCCGCCCGGTCGGCGTGATCTGTGAAATCATGAATGAAGACGGGACCATGGCCCGCCTCCCTGATTTACAGACCTTTGCGGCACAGCACGGTTTAAAAATCATCAGTATTGCCGACCTTATTCGCTATCGCCGACGCCGGGAAAAGTTGGTCCGCCGGGTGACGGAGACCCGTTTTCCTTCATGTTGGGGCGAGTTTAAGCTGGTGGCCTATGAAGAGACTTTGACCGGTGAAACCCATCTGGCATTGGTAAAAGGAGAGGTGAGCGAGGAAGAAAATATTCTGGTGCGAGTACACTCCGAATGTTTGACCGGGGACGCCTTGGGATCAAAGCGCTGTGACTGCGGAAAACAACTGGCGGCGGCCATGGTGGCGCTGGAGAAGGAAGGCAGGGGGGTATTGGTCTATATGCGCCAGGAGGGCCGGGGCATCGGTTTATTGAATAAATGCAAAGCCTACAGCCTGCAGGACCAGGGGCGGGATACCGTGGAAGCCAATTTGGAACTGGGCTTTCCCGCGGATTTGCGAGACTACGGGATCGGAGCACAGATCCTGGCCGACTTGGGACTGACCACGATCCGTCTTTTGACCAATAATCCCCGGAAAATTGCGGGGCTGGCCGGCTATGGCCTGGAGGTTATTCAGCGGGTACCGTTAGTAATCGAAGCCAATGATTTCAACCGGGCCTACCTCCAAACCAAACAGGAGAAATTAGGACATATCCTTTTAAACCATGGAAAACCAGCGTCAGGGAGAAAAGCTTTATAAAGGAGGAAGAAGATGGACAGGAAGATCAAAGAGTGGCAGGGGAATTTTACTGGAGAGGGGCTACGGGTCGCGGTCGTGGTGGCCCGCTTTAATGAATTGATCACAAAGAAACTCTTGGCAGGGGCGGTTGACTGCCTTCTTCGGCACGGGGTCCGGGCCGAGGATATTGAGGCGGTCTGGGTTCCGGGGGCCTTTGAAATCCCCCTAATCGCGAAGAAATTAGCGGCTTCTGGCCGGTTTGAAGCAGTGATCTGTCTTGGTGCGTTAATCCGGGGTGCAACCAGCCATTTCGATTATGTGGCGGCGGAAGCGGCCAAAGGAATTGCCCAAGCGGCTCTGGCCACTTCCGTTCCGGTGATCTTTGGGGTTTTAACCACTGACAATATCGAACAGGCAATCGAACGGGCCGGGACGAAAGCAGGGAATAAGGGTTTTGCCGCCGCGGAAAGCGCTTTGGAAATGGCGAACCTTGTGCGGAGGCTGAACGCCGATCTTCCGGAAACGGAGACCAGCGGGATGAATCTATGTTAATTCGCTCCTGCTAATTTGGTGTTCTCTCTGCACTGGTCGATATCGAACAGCCCTTGGTGTAAAGCCGAGGGCTGTTTCTTAATTCTTATTTGAAACGGAACGGCATAAAGCAGAGATGAGGGGGGAGGATTATGCCAGATTGTGGAGAATTAACCCCCAAAACATACTTGATTCAGTAAAGAAAGTATGTTAATATTATTAATAAATTAACAACAAAGGTGATGACGTTGGATTATTTAAGACGAGGAAACAAAACATTAATCAAGGATTTGAATCGTGCTTTGGTCCTTTACCATTTACGTCGCCATGGTCCCCTTAGCCAAGCGGAAATTGCCCAGCAGACGAAGCTTAGTCCCTCAACCCTTTCGAAAATTACAGAAGAGTTGAAAGAGCGAAAAATGATTAAGGAGGTTGGGGAAGGGCCTTCGAAAGGGGGGCGTAAACCCGTCTTTTTAGAGTTTAATTATGATTACGGGTACGCGATCGGGATTAAAATTGAGGTAAAACGGGTGACGATCGTGTTGACCGATCTAAAAGCACAAATCCTTGACAAGAACGAGATGAAGTTTGACTACGGCACTTCCTCTGATGAGGTTATTGCCCTGATCATCGAGGGAATTACCGAGCTTACGGCACGGAATAAGGGTGAAGACCGCCATTGGCTCGGGGTGGGTATTGGTGTTTCCGGGTTGGTTAATAAACAGAAGGGTGAATTAATTTATTCCCGCTTATTGGGCTGGAATCGGGTTCCCTTTCGTAAAATATTGCAAGAAAAGTTTTCGGTACCAGTATACGTCGACAATGATGTTAATGTCTACACTTTAGCCGAATTAACCTATGGGTACGGGCAAGACTTGAACAATTTTATTCTCGTGATCTCTGGGGTCGGGATCGGGGCAGGCTTTGTTTTCAACCGGCAGATCTACCGGGGTGAGTTTGGCGGTGCCGGGGAAGTTGGGCATATGGTTATCTTTCCGGAAGGGAAGAACTGTTATTGCGGGCGGCAGGGTTGTCTGGAAGCCCATGCCGGCGAAAAGTATATTATTGAAGAAACAAAGCGCCTCCTGAGTGCGGATAAAGATTCCCCCCTTTATGCGGAACGATCGTCGTTAACCATAGAAAGGGTATTGGCCGCGGCGGAGCAGGGGGATCATCATGCCCGTAAAGCCTTGTATACGGCCGGTCGTAATTTAGGGATTGGTTTGGTCAATCTGATCAACATTGTTAACCCGGCGGCCATCATTTTGTCCGGGGAAAATATAAATGGCATCGAATACATGAAACCCGGGCTGGATGAAGTGATCAATGAAAACTTTTTTAACCAGTACTGTAAGGCTTTCGATATCAGAATTTCTGAATTGGGTGAAGACGCTTGGGTGATCGGGGCGGCAACATTGGTGATCAACCAGCAGTTCCAAGCGCCAATTCTCCGTAAAGAAAAGACAGTTTTAACGTCTCCTCATTAAAAACTAAGCTTAAAAAAGAAGTTTACGGATCGATTTTAAGCGCTGAAAAAGGGGGGGAGGCTTTACTTATCAGGAGCTTTATGTGAGAGTACATCATTAAAGTTGTTTGTCGGAAGAGGTTATAAGTAAGAAGGAGGATTTTAATGAAAAAAGCGATTGTTTTCCGGTTTATTTGTCTTTTGGCTCTAATTGCCGCGTTCGGACTAAATATTACCGCAGCCCAGCCTAAAGAATTGTTGATTTGGCATTACGAAAGGGACAATGCTATGGATCTGGCCTGGCAGGTCGCGATGGAAGACTTTGCGAAGATGTATCCGGATGTGAAAATCAAATTTGAACGAAAAGTATTTGAACAAATTCAGGAAACAGCGCGTATGATTTTGAATTCCCGGGCTTGTCCTGATGTTATGTACATCAATAAGGGGAATTCGACCTGCGGGATCTATGCCAAAGATGGGTTGCTGACACCGTTGGATGACGTGGCGGTTAAGTATGGTTGGGACAAAATCCTGAAACCAAGCATCCAGACAACTTGCCGTTATGATGAGAAAGGGATCATGGGTTCGGGTAAATTGTA
>ERZ773359.2339-NODE-2339-length-24051-cov-63.933781_pt1 | contig 24051 bp, 24 predicted proteins | sample MGYA00374955_ERZ773359 | MGnify/ENA primary metagenome ERZ773359 (study PRJEB29098, sample SAMN04486028) | biogas fermenter metagenome | study: EMG produced TPA metagenomics assembly of the Biogas fermentation microbial communities from Germany - Plant 4 DNA1...
TATAATAAGGGTAAGAAGAAAAGTAAATATAAAATATCTTCGGGGGCGAGGTGAAATTCCTCACCGGCGGTGAAAGCCCGCGAGCCTTATTTAAGGTTGACTTGGTGGAATTCCAAGGCCGACAGTGAAAGTCTGGATGGGAGAAGATATTAGCCAATGGGTATATCCTTAGTGGATATATCTTTGTAAGTGCTATTTCACCCCGAAGTTATCTTCGGGGTTTTAAAATTCTTCCATGTTTAACCCCCAAAGAAATAAATATATGGAGGGTTATTATGGATATTATTAAAAAGGAGTATCTAAACACAAAGGTATTGGTGAAGGTTTCAGTTTTAGGGGCCATAGCATTTTTGCTTATGCTGTTTGACTTTCCACTATGGTTTGCACCATCATTTTTAAAATTTGATTTTTCAGACGTGCCAGGCTTAATAGGTTCCTTTGCACTAGGACCCTTTGCAGGAGTATTGGTCCAGCTGGTAAAAAATTTATTAAATTTAGCTTTGGAGGGAACAGATACTGCAGCAGTTGGTGAGCTTGCAAACTTTGTAGTGGGTAGTATATTTGTATTTACGGCTGGTTATATTTATCATAGGAATAAAACCTTTAAAAATGCAGTTATAGGAATGGCTGCAGGAATAATTGCTATGACTATATCCATATCTGTAGCAAATTACTATGTTATGATTCCACTGTATGCCAAAATATTTGGCTGGCCAATAGAACAAATTGTGGCCCTGGGAACGGCTGTAAATAAATATGTTGTAGATTTTAAAACCTTAATACTATTTGCAGTAGTGCCCTTTAACCTGGTAAAAGGTATTATAGTAACCTTGGTAACAGCATTAATATACAAGAGAGTATCACCAATACTCCGCAGGTAAAATATGGCGATCCAGGAAAAATGATAAATTGAATTTAAAAATACTGTTGTTGTACAATATAAATAGGGTAAATAGCATATGCTATTTACCCTATTTTTATATACAAAATATCGACAAAAATTGGCATATTTTTGTAATAGATGTATAAGAAACTGTATTCATTTACAAAAAATAAATTTAGGAAGGAAGTGTAAGCTTTGAATAAAAGCAGCCACAATTTTAAGCCATATATACCAGCGGATAAAATAGTACCTGAATATACTCCAACTGCGATTATTCTTGGGATTATTTTAGCTGTTGTTTTTGGAGCAGCAAATGCCTATATAGGTCTTAGGGTAGGCATGACAATTAGTGCTTCTATACCTGCTGCTGTTATTTCAATGGGAGTTATTCGTGGACTCCTAAAAAGAAATTCCATACTGGAGAACAACATGGTACAAACCATTGGTTCATCTGGTGAATCTCTGGCAGCCGGTGCATTATTTACAATTCCAGCCCTCTTCCTATGGGCAAGTGAATTGGGACTAGAACAGCCAAATTTAATTAGGATTGTATTTATAGCCCTATGTGGTGGATTATTAGGTGTATTTTTAATGATTCCCCTAAGAAAGGCCTTAGTAGTTAATGAACATGGAATTCTTCCTTATCCGGAAGGAACTGCCTGCTTTAGTTGGATTTGGAAATTATGCCCTAGGTCAATGGGGTTCAGTAGTAGCCTTCATTGCATTGGCACTTATTTTAGTTAGGAAATCATTCTTTGCTAAGCTTGAAAGAAGATAGAGGGTAAGTATGCTTAAAAAGAAAGAGAAGAAAAACTACCTGGACTTAGTCCCGGTAAAATCTTTAAATATAAAATGGGAAGAAAAGGAAGGCTTAGTTAGATTAATAGTTCCCAGGAATTCTTTAATGGATAGGCTTGCAAGGAAGCTATTCTTTACTCCTGAATCCTTTAAAATAGATTTAGATAAACTAGGCAGCTTCATATGGAAGGAAATAGATGGGGAAAAGACTGTATATGAAATAGGTAAACTTTTAAAGGAAGAATTCCAGGAAGAGGCTGAGCCTTTATATGAAAGATTGATTCAATTTATGAATATTCTAAAGAATAACAAGTTTATAGAATACAAATAAACAAGGAACGGTTCTCAACATTGTCATTCTGAGCTATAGGCGAAGAATCCCTTAAGACAGAGAACCGTTCTTTTGCTTTATATTGGCAGTGAAGGGGTCCCTGATTTTAAATTTGCGTATTATTGTATTTACTGCATTAACTAAGGCTATGGAATATGATTTTCCCTTGTATAAATAAGGCATATAGGTAAAGAAAAAGGCTCTCACACAAGGCAGGGAACCGTCCCTGTCTTTTGAATAAATTGTTGGCAATTGTCAATTACTTAAGTTATAATAATATTTAGCTTATGTATAGGAAGGTTGGGAAAATGGTAAAAATAATATTAAAGAATAAAGAAGATACAGAGAGATTTGGAACAAAATTGGGTAAAATTCTAAAGGGTGGAGATATTATATCCCTTACTGGAGATTTGGGAGCAGGTAAAACAACCCTCACCCAATCCATAGGCAAGGGGCTGGGTGTCAAAGACTATATAACAAGCCCTAGCTTTACCATAATAAATGAGTACAAGGGCAGATTAGATGTATATCATTTTGATGTGTATAGATTAGATGATGTGGATAGCCTATACGACTTAGGATTTGAAGAATACTTTTATTCTGATGGTGTTACAATAGTTGAGTGGGGCAATAAGATTAAGGAGCTTTTACCAGAATATACGATAAATATACACATTGACAGGGGAGAGGGCATAGAGGAAAGGGTTGTTACAATTTGTGGACAAGGAGACAGATTTGACCAAATAGTTAAGGAGTTGAATGTAAATTGAAGGTATTAGCTGTAGATACATCTACTGTAATTGCTACCTGTGCAGTTATGGAAGATGAAAACATGCTGGGAGAGTATTCCCTTAATCAAAAAATGAGCCATTCTGAAAACCTGGTTCCTATGATAAAGGAAGTATTGGATAGCTTAAATTTAAAGGTATCAGATATAGATTTATTTGCAGTTGCAGTGGGGCCAGGCTCCTTTACAGGTCTCAGGATTGGTATTGCAACTATGAAGGCCTTTGCCCATGTATATGATAAGCCAATAGTTGGAGTTTCAACCCTGGAAGCCCTAGCCTTCAACCTATCCTTCAATGGCCTTATTGTTCCCATAATTGATGCAAGAAGGAACAGGGTTTATACTGGAATTTATAAATGGGAAAAGGGCCTTCTTAAAAATATAATGGAACCAACAGCAATGGAAATTGATTCTTTACTTGAAATACTTTTAAAGGAAGATGAGCCTATTATGATGAATGGCAATGGGGTAAGTATCCACAGGGAATATATAAAGGATAGGCTAGGGGACAAAGTATATTTTGCAAAAAATATACATAATAATTGCAGGGCCTTAAGCATTGCAGAGCTAGCCCTTGAGAAGAAGGATCATATGGAAGGGGTAAATTATTATAATTTAGTACCAGAGTATTTGAGAGAATCACAGGCTCAAAGAGAGCTTAAAAAGAAAGAAAGTGATGCTCAATGAAGGTAATTATTCGTGAAATGCAGGAAAAGGATTTAGACAGAGTTATGGAAATAGAAAAGAAGGCCTTTTCTCCTCCTTGGACAAGGGAGGCCTTTTTATTAGAGTTGACTAAAAATCTTCTTGCAAAGTATATAGTAGCAGAAGTAGATGGACTAGTTGTAGGTTATGGTGGTGTATGGCTTATAATTGATGAAGGCCATGTAACCAATATTGCAGTGGATGAAAAATATAGAAATATGGGTATAGGAAGCAAAATAATGGAGGGGCTTATCCAGCTTTGCATTGATAGGAATATAGCATCTATGACCTTGGAAGTTAGAAAATCCAATGAAGCTGCCAAAGCCCTTTATAAAAAGTTTGGATTTAAGGAATATGGAATTAGAAAGGGATATTATCAGGATAACAATGAAGATGCCATTATAATGTGGAAAGATATATAAAATGGGGTGTAGATATGAATAAGGATATAATAACATTAGCCATAGAAACATCTTGTGATGAAACCTCTGTTGCAGTTATGAAGAATGGCAGGGAAATTTTATCAAATATTATTTCCTCCCAAATAGATATTCACAGGAAGTTTGGAGGAGTTGTACCAGAGGTTGCATCAAGAAAGCATATAGAAAATATAAATATGATAATACAGGAGGCTTTAGATGAAGCCAATATTGGTTTTGATGATATTGATATAGTCGGAGTAACCCAGGGGCCAGGCCTGGTAGGTGCCCTATTAGTAGGCATATCCAGTGCTAAGGCCATAGCCTATGCCTTAAATAAGCCACTGGTAGGGGTTAATCATATAGAAGGCCATATATGTGCCAACTATATAGAGTATAAGGATCTGGAGCCACCCTTTACCTGCTTGGTGGTATCTGGTGGACATACCTACCTTATATATGTAAAGGACTATACTGAATATGAGCTATATGGAAGGACCAGGGATGATGCAGCAGGGGAAGCCTTTGATAAGGTTGCAAGGGCCTTAGGTTTACCTTATCCCGGAGGACCAGTAATAGATAAGCTATCAAAGGAAGGAAATCCGGCCGCCATAGATTTTCCCAGGGTATATCTGGAACAGGATAGCTATGACTTTAGTTTTAGTGGATTAAAAACTGCAGTGTTAAACTATCTGAATGAAAGAAGGCAAAAAGGTGAAGAAATAATAGTAGAGGATGTGGCAGCAAGTTTTCAACAGGCAGTTATAGAAGTACTTGTGGATAAGTCCATAAGGCTAGCTAAGGAAAAAGGAACAGATAAAATAGCCATAGCTGGTGGTGTGGCAGCTAATGAAGGTTTAAGGCAACTTATGGAGAAAAGGGGAAAAGAGGAAAATATCCAAATTCTATATCCTTCAAGGATACTGTGTACAGACAATGCAGCCATGATAGGATCAGCTACCTACTTTAACTATATAAAGGGGAAGGTTTCAGACCTGGATTTAAGTGTTGCTCCAAATTTAGAGTTAATCTAGCACTTGCCAACAAAATTTCCACATTATTTTCACATTTAGACAATAAATGTCACTGAATAAGTTGTGGATAATGTGGGAAAGTTATTTTATCCCCCAATATTAGTACAAGCCCTTGGGGATAAAATTGTGGATAATGTGTATAAATATTGAGAAAAAGAGGAATACTAATTATCTGTTAATTTTATCCATTTTTCATAAAGCAGGTCTAATTTTGAGCTTATTTCCTCTCTTTCTCTTGTTAATTCCACTATTTTATCAGGTTCGTCATATAGCTTTGGATTGCATAATTCTTCGTCTAATTTATTAATTTTTTCCTCATATTCTTCTATGGATTTTTCCAAATTCTGAATTTGTTTTTTCCTCTCCTTCTCCTTTTTAATTAATTCCCTTTCCTTTTTTCTTTCCAGCTTAATCTGGGTCTTGGTTTTATATTCTTCTTCCTCTTCAACAAGTACTTCATTTTTCTTCTCCAAATAGTAATCAAAGTTGCCCAAATATTCCTTTATGCCTTCCTTAGTAAGCTCCAATATTTTATTGGTTACCCTGTTTAAGAAATACCTATCGTGGGATATAACGAGTAAAGTCCCCTTGTAATCTATAAGGGCATCTTCTAAAACCTCCTTTGAATCGATATCCAGGTGGTTGGTTGGCTCGTCCATCAAAAGGAAGTTGGCATTTGATAACATCATTTTTAAAAGGGCTAATCTATTTCTTTCTCCACCACTTAATTCTCCTACTTCCTTAAATATATCATCACCTATGAATAAAAATCTTCCCAGCAGGCTTCTTATGGTAAAATGGTCAAAGGTAGGATGTTCATCCCATATTTCATCTATAACAGTTTTATCCAAGTTTAAATTGGCTTGTTCCTGGTCAAAGTAAGCCATATTTACCCCATGGCCTAACACTATGTTTCCCTCGTTGTAAGGTATTTCCTTTAGAATCATTTTAAAGAGGGTAGTCTTGCCAATTCCATTAGGTCCTATTAAACCTACCTTTTCTCCCCTGTATATGTTGAAGTTTATATTTTCCAGAAGCCTAAAGTCATTAAAGCTTTTTCCCAGGTTTTCAACAGCTAATACCTGCCTGCCACTCTTAATTTTAGGTTCAAATACTAATTTAAATTTAGCCTTTTCCTTTGGAGGTTCCTGGTGTTTTTTCATTTTATCTAATAATTTTTGTCTACTTTGAGCCTGTTTTATATACCTTCTGCCTCCATAGTTAGAAAAACGCCTTATTATTTCCTCCTGCCTTTTTATTTCCTTCTGTTGGTTTTCATATTGCTTTTTTATTATTTCCAATTCTTTTTTTCTTTGCTTCATGTATCCTGTGTAGTTAGTGTCATAGACCTTAAGCTTTTTATTTTCTAAAAGAAATATCTTATTAACCACATTGTCCAGGAAATACCTGTCGTGGGATATGACTATGAGGGCTCCTCTATAATCCTTCAGGAAGGATTCCAACCAGCCAATGGCATCGATATCCAAATGGTTGGTTGGTTCGTCTAGAAGTAGAAGGTCTGGTTTTTCAAGAAGTAGCTTTCCTAAGGAAAGCCTTGCCTTTTGGCCTCCACTTAAGACACTTACCTTCTTGTCCATATCTTCATCATCAAATCCTAAGCCCTTCAATACTCCCTTTATTTCGCTTTTGAATCCATAGCCATTTTTCTCATCAAATTCCTCTAGAAGCTTAGAGTATTCCTTCATCATCTGTTGCAGCTCTTTAGAATCCCCTTTTTCACTTAAATTACTTATATTTTCCTCCAGGGATCTTAACCTTTTTTCCATTTTAATTAGGGGCTTAAATACCTTTAAACACTCATTAAAAACTGTCTCTTCACTGTCAAGGTCTACATGTTGCTTTAGGTAACCTATTTTTAAATCTTTCTGTATATATATTTCTCCACTATCCCTTTCTATTTCCCCGGCCAATATATTAAATAGGGTGGTCTTACCAGAACCATTAAGGCCAATTAGGCCTATTTTATCCTTATCTTCTACGGAAAAGCTTATATTCTCCAGTATAGTATCCACTACATAGGCCTTTGATATATTGGTACATGAAAGGACTATCATCTCCATCTCCTACTTTCTTTATAATTGTATATATAAATAAATATTTTATACTGAATTCTAATAAATTGAAAATATAATACAACTAAAAAGCAATTTGAGCAAAATACAATCTGACTAAAACACAATATTTACAAAAAATACAGGAAATTTAAAATATAATTTTAATAAAAACTACACAACCACATCAAAAGAATTAATAAAAATACAAACAAGCGAATTTTTTACGGATTTTTTACTTCCATTCCCTGAAAGTTATAGCCGAAGGCTTAAAATATAATTTCCTTGTATTTTTTATATATCCTGTAATTAAGCCAGTATGATTTTGTTAAATTGCATTTTTTATTAAATCATGCTATGGGTATTTTTATTATATTCTATAATTAAGTAAATATATTTTTTATTAAACTGGATTTTTTATTAAACTTCATGTATTATAAGTATTATAATCTCATAAACTTATTAAATATTTCTTATAAATCAATGGATTTATATTAATCAATATCTCCTTTATTATCCATATGTTTTAGTAATATATTTTCATAAAATAAAAATATTTTTTATCTATACTATTCTATCAAAAAAATAAGCCCTTTTAAAGTAAGGGCTAAGATTTTAAATCCTGTTCCATGGCTAGACTTGATAATACTTTATCTATTAAATCTAATTCGCACTTTTTATCTTTGGTATAATGGATACAATTTTCGCAGCTTTCAAAATTTTTGTCAAATTTTTGTGAAAGATTTTTCAATTCTCCTTCATCATAAGGAGTGTAAGAATCGCAGTAAATGGCTATTTTCCTAAGTTGTTCTTTACTGGCCATAAAAATCCTCCTATTTGATTAATTTAATACTATTATGGGTAATATTAAAATAAAGTATGCAAAATACATAGTTGTGTTTATTTGACCTACAAAAATAGCAGTGTTATAATATTATCGCCTAAAAGAATAAAAAATAACATAAAACAAAAAAACTGATAGATAGGGGTGACAAAATGGAGAGAGATAAAGATAATAGGGTTTCCATTACGGTTATTAGAAGGTTACCTAAATACTATACGTATCTAACAGATTTACTAAACAAAGGCGTTACTAGAATATCTTCTCAGGAGTTAAGTAACATGACCGGATTTACTGCATCACAAATAAGGCAGGATTTAAATAACTTTGGGGGATTTGGACAGCAAGGTTATGGCTATAATGTAGAGGACCTTAAAAATCAGCTTGGCAAGATATTAGGACTAGACAAGATTTATAAGACTGTAATTGCTGGAGCTGGAAACTTGGGGCAAGCAATTGCAAATTATAAAGGTTTTCAGGATGCAGGATTTAAGGTTTTAGCACTGTTTGATAGGAATCCTAGGGTTATAGGTCTTAGAATCAGAGATATTGAAATCAAAGATGTGGAGCAGATGGAAAGTTTCATTAAGGAAAATGGAGTGGAAATAGGTATAATAACTGTTCCAAAATATAGTGCTCAGGAAATTGCGGATATATATGTAAGAAGTGGAATAAAGGGAATTTGGAACTTTGCCCCTGCAGACATTAGGGTTCCTGATGAAATAATAGTAGAAAATGTACACCTAAATGAATCCTTATTTGCCCTATCATACTTTATGAATAATAGAGAGGATTATGTGAGAAGGTATTAATTAATCTTGATCCCATTGTTGAAATGGAAACCAGAGGCAATACTTGTAATTTTAGATAGCAGGTATTGCTTTTTTTTGTTTCTAATTAGACAAAAAATTAACATAATATGTCCGTAGATAAATTACCTGTCTTATTATAGAATATATTTACAGGAATTTATAATAGGAGGGGTATATATGGATTTTCTATTAACCAGGGAACAGGAAATGGTCAGGACTGTAATGAGAAAGTTTGCAGAAAATGAAGTGAAGCCAATAGCTGCAGAAATAGATGAAAGTGGAAGGTTCCCAAGGGAAACTGTGAAAAAAATGGCAAGATACAACATGCTGGGAATACCTTTTCCTAAAGAATATGGGGGAGCAGGTGGAGATGATATATCCTATGTTATTGCTGTAGAAGAAATATCCAAGGTTTGTGCTGCAACAGGGGTTATATTGTCTGCCCATACCTCTTTGGCCTCTTGGCCCATATATAAGTATGGAACAGAAGAACAAAAACAAAAATATTTAGTTCCACTGGCAAAGGGGGAAAAATTAGGAGCCTTTGCTTTAACTGAACCCAATGCAGGTACAGATGCAGCAGCCCAGCAAACTACAGCAGTTCTTAAGGGGGACAATTATATGTTAAATGGTAGAAAAATATTTGTCACCAATGGGGGACAAGCAGACATATACATAGTATTTGCCATGACTGATAGATCAAGGAAGCACAAGGGTATATCTGCTTTTATTGTGGAAAAGGATTTTCCCGGCTTTTCCATAGGCAAAATTGAAAACAAGATGGGAATAAGGGCTTCCGCTACAACAGAGCTGATACTTGAAGATTGTGTGGTTCCCAGGGAAAACATATTGGGAAAGGAAGGGGAAGGCTTTAAAATTGCCATGGCAAGCTTAGATGGGGGAAGAATTGGTATTGCTGCCCAGGCCCTAGGTATTGCAGAAGGGGCCTTTGAAGAGACGGTAAAATATGTAAAGGAAAGGGAGCAGTTTGGAAAACCCTTAGCCAAGTTCCAGGGATTGCAGTGGATGATTGCAGATATGGCAACAGATATAGAGGCTGCAAAACTATTGGTATATAAGGCTGCTATGCATAAGCAAAAAGGGCTGTCCTATACCAAGGAAGCTGCTATGGCAAAACTATTTGCAGCAAACACTGCCATGGATGTAACTACTAAATGTGTCCAATTGCATGGAGGATATGGATATATAAAGGATTATCCTGTAGAAAGAATGATGAGGGATGCAAAGATTACTGAAATTTACGAGGGTACTTCCCAGGTAATGCAGATGGTTATTGCAGCTAATATATTAAGGTAAAGGGGGGAATGGACATGAATATAATTGTTTGTATAAAGCAGGTTCCAGATACAAATGAAGCTAAAATAGATCCGGTAAGGGGGACCTTGATTCGTGAAGGACTGCCCAGTATTATAAATCCGGATGATAGGAATGCCTTGGAGGAAGCCTTAAGGATAAAGGATGAGATGGAAGGTGTTAAGGTTACAGCCATAAGCATGGGACCACCTCAGGCAGAAATTGCACTGGTTGAGGCCCTGGCCATGGGAGCGGATGAAGCTATTCTTTTAACAGATAGGGCCCTGGCAGGTTCTGATACCTTGGCCACATCCACTGCCTTATCTGCAGTTATAAGATATATAGGGGACTTTGACCTTATATTCTGCGGCAGGCAGGCCATAGATGGGGAGACAGCCCATGTGGGACCTCAAATTGCAGAGCATCTGAATATTCCGCAGATAACCTGTGTGGAGGAATTAAAAATAGAAGGCAGGAGGGTTATAGCTAAAAGGGCCCTGGAGGATGGATATTTTATTGTAGAAGCAGAAATGCCCCTTTTACTTACTGCGGCAAAGGAATTAAACCAGCCCAGATACCCTTCCATTAAAGGCATATTTGAAGGCTTTAAAGGGGATAGGATAAAAATTGTATCGCCAAATGATGTAAATTGTGATGTGACCACGGTAGGCTTAGAGGGTTCCCCAACCAGGGTAGTGGAGACTTTCCCACCACCAATTAAAAGCCGAGACTTGGAAATGCTGGAAGGAAGTCCGGCAGAACAAGCTAGACAGCTGCTACAAAGGCTTAGGGAAGAAAAGATAGTATAGGAGAGGGGGAAATACTGTGGCAGTAAAAGAAAATATATTAGCTCATAAGGGTGTATGGGTATTTGCAGAGCAAAGAGAAGGAAATCTTTTAAATGTAGGCCTGGAGCTACTGGGGGAAGGTAGAAAGATTGCAGATAAATTAGGGGTGGAATTAACTGCTGTTTTATTAGGCCATAGGATAGAAGCCTTGGCAGGCAGGCTGATTAAATATGGGGCTGACAGGGTTATCTATGCAGAACATGAATTATTAGCCACCTATACTACTGATGCATATACAGGGGTTATCTGTGAACTTATAAATGAAAGGAAGCCGGAGATAATGCTATTGGGTGCTACAAGTACAGGTAGGGACTTGGCACCAAGAATTTCAGCCAGAATACATACAGGCCTTACAGCAGATTGTACAAAGCTGGACCTTGACCTGGAAAATAGAAGGCTTATTCAAACCCTTCCTACCTTTGGTGACAATTTAATGGCAACCATTATTACTCCCAACCATAGGCCACAGATGGCAACTGTTAGGCCGGGGGTTATGGAAAGGGCTCCCTATGATGAAAAAAGGGAAGGAATAATTGAAAAGATTAAGCCTGAACTTAGCCAGGAGCATATAAGGGCTAGAGTGGTCAAAACCATAAAAGGTGGTAAGGCACAGGTAAAATTAGAAGAGGCTAAAATAATTGTATCTGGCGGCAGAGGCGTAAAAGGTCCAGAAGGATTTAAGTTAATTAAGGAACTGGCAGAAAAGCTGGGAGGAGTTGTAGGTGCCAGCCGTGCAGCTGTAGATGAAGGCTGGATAGATAAGGCCCATCTGGTGGGGCAAACAGGCAAAACTGTAAGGCCAGACCTATATATAGCCTGTGGTATTTCAGGTGCCATACAGCATTTAGCCGGTATGAAGGAGTCAAAATGCATAGTGGCAATAAACAAGGACAAAAATGCACCCATCTTTAAGATAGCAGATTATGGAATAGTAGGGGATTTATATGAAATAATACCTGCCTTGATTTCAGAGTTAGATAATACAAAAAATAATTGAAAGAGATTAAATAAAAGGATAATATAAAGAAAAGATACTTAAGTTACACCTTAAAAGAAAGGGGGATATTAATGAAAAAGCTATTGACGGGGAATGAAGCAGTAGCCCTTGGTGCCTATGAAGCTGGAGTTCACTTTGCTGCAGCCTACCCTGGCACACCCAGCACAGAAATATTGGAAAACATTGCTAAATATGAAGAAATAATTTCAGAATGGTCTCCAAATGAAAAAGTTGCCTTTGAAGCAGCCTTAGGTGCCTCCATTGCTGGAGCCAGAAGCCTTGCAGCCATGAAGCATGTAGGCCTTAATGTGGCTGCTGATCCACTCTTTACTACAGGATATACAGGTGTAAATGGAGGTATGGTTTTAGTTGTTGCAGATGATCCAGGCCTTCATTCATCTCAAAATGAGCAGGACAATAGATACTATGCAAAACATGCTAAAATCGCCATGCTAGAGCCAAGCAACAGTCAAGAGGCCAAGGACATGGTAAAGATTGCCTTTGAAATAAGCGAAAAGTTTGATACCCTGGTTATGCTTAGGATGACTACCAGAGTATGCCATAGCAAGTCTCTGGTGGAGCCGGGAGAAAGAAAAGAGCTTCCCCTAAAGCCCTATGTAAAGGACCTGACAAAATACTATGTGGCTCCTGCTGTGGCAAAACAGCTGCATGTTAAAGTGGAAGAAAGGCTCAAAAAACTAGAGGACTTTTCCAATGAAACAGACTTAAACTATATTGAATGGAATGACAGGAAAATCGGAGTAATTTCCTCTGGTGTAGCCTATGAATATGCCAGGGAAGTATTTGGCCAAAAGGCTTCCTACTTAAAACTAGGCTTTACCCATCCACTTCCAGGTAAAAAGATTAGGGAATTTGCAGAAAAGGTAGAAAAACTTTATGTAATAGAGGAGCTGGAGCCATACATGGAAGAGTATGTTAGGGCCTTAGGCTTTGACTGTACAGGCAAGGATAAGATTCCAAATATATGGGAGCTTAATCCTGAAATTATTGCCTCATCCCTTTTTGAAGAGGAAACTCCTACTATTCAATATGACAAATCCCTTGTGGCAAATAGACCGCCCACTCTTTGTGCAGGCTGTCCCCATAGAGGCTTCTTTTATGGTTTAAGCAAGAGGAAAAATGTAATGATAACAGGAGATATAGGCTGCTATACCCTAGGTGGTGCAGATCCCTTAAGGGCTATGGATACAACTATTTGTATGGGTGCAAGTATTAGTGTAGGCCATGGTGCCAAAAAGGTATTTGACAGATACAAAAAAGATATGAGGGTAGTAAGTGTTATTGGGGATTCCACCTTCTTCCATACAGGCATAAACAGCCTTTTAGATGTGGTTTACAATAAATCCAATACTATTACCTGTATTTTAGACAATAGGGTAACAGGTATGACAGGCCATCAGGACCATCCAGGAACAGGCTATACCCTTGCAGGGGAAGAAACGGAAATGATAAGCATTCCGGATCTGGTAAGGGCTCTGGGAATCAAGCATGTAAGAACTGTAAACCCATTGAAACTGGACCAGCTTAAGGAAGCCTTTGATTGGGCCTTTGCCTTGGATGAAGCTTCAGTAATTATTTCAAAATATCCTTGTGTATTAAAGAAATGGTCTAAATTTGATAGGGAAGAATTTGAACCCTTAGAAGGAAAATGTGAAGTAGATGTAGAAAAATGTATTGGATGTAAAATGTGTGTTAACACTGGCTGTCCGGCCCTTCAGTTTGTAAAGGAAGACAAAAAAGTTAAAGTTGACCCGGTACAATGTGTAGGCTGTGAGCTCTGCATGCAGGTATGCCCCACAGAGGCCATATATAAGGTAGGTGATTAGGATGACAGATACAAAGAGCATTTTGTTAGTTGGAGTAGGCGGACAAGGTACTATTTTGGCAGGCAATATTTTATCTACTGCCCTACTTGAAGCAGGCTACGATGTAAAGGTGTCTGAAATACATGGAATGAGTCAAAGGGGAGGAAGTGTTTCAACCCAAATCAGATATGGGAAAAAGGTTCATTCCCCAGTTATAGGAAGGGGGCAGTCAGATATATTAATTGCCTTTGAAGCCATGGAGGCTTTAAGGTATTTAGAATTTTTAAAGCCAGAAGGCAAGGTGGTTGTAAATGACTACAAAATCCCTTCAGCTCCAATCCTTATGGGCAAGGCAGATTATCCGGAGAATGTAATTGAAATATTAAAGGAAAAGGCAAGTACCAGTGTAATCGATGCTGCAAAAATTGCCCAGGAACTAGGAAATATGAAGGTTATGAATGTGGTACTGCTTGGTGCCTTGGCCAAGGCTATGGATTTAACAGATATAGATTGGGAAGGAGTCATTAGAAATACAGTGAAGAAGGAATTTATAGATATAAATATAGAGGCCTTCAAGAGGGGAAGAGACAAGCTAGCCCTAGCTGAAGCCTAATATGAATTGTTCAGCGATTATACGCTGAACAATTTATTTAAAAAAATTAAGTGGGGAGATGTATATGGAAATCAAAAATTTTAATGACTTGATAAAATTAGTTTCCCAATTTAGAGAAAATAAAAGGGTGGCAGTAGTATCAGCCCATGATGAACACACCCTGAAGGCTGTATTTAAGGCAAGGGAGGATAATTTAGCCCAGCCTGTATTGATAGGCCAGAGGGGGAAAATTAGTCAAATGCTTGAGAAAATGGGACTTTCAATAGAAGAACAATCTATTGTAGATGTTAAAGATGAAATGGAAGCAGCCTATAAGGCAGTGGAGCTTGTAAATGAGAATAAGGTAGACTTCATAATGAAGGGAAGCATTCAAACGGCAGATTTACTTAGGGCAGTTGTAGACAGGGAAAGGGGCATAAGGACAGGCAGGCTTATGACCCATTTTGGCCTATTTGAAGTGCCAGGCTACCATAAGCTGTTGGTAATAACAGATGGCGGCATGGTAATGTATCCAAGCCTGGAACAAAAGAAGGAAATAATTCAAAATGCAGTAGCTGCCCTCTTATCCCTTGGGTATGAAAGGCCAAAGGTAGGTGTGCTGGCAGCAGTGGAGAAGGTTAATCCTAAAATGGTTGAAACTGTTGATGGCAAGGAACTGAAGGAAATGACCCAAAGGGGAGAGATAGAGAACTGCATAGTTGAAGGTCCCATATCCTATGATCTGGCCATAAGTAAGGAATCAGCCAAAATTAAGGGCTATGACAGCCCCGTTGCAGGAGATGTGGATATTTTACTTGTACCCAATATTGCTGCTGGAAATATATTGGCCAAGGCCCTTATGTATTCAGCCAATGGCAAAATGGCTGGTGTAATTTTAGGGGCCAGGGTACCTATTGTATTGACATCAAGAGGTTCCACATCTGAAGAAAAATATCTGTCTATAGCCTTATCTGCTGCACTTAATATAGAGAATCAAATTCAGGAAGTATAAGTTAAGTAAATACTTTAGGTATAAGGAGGGCTATTATGACCTATAAAATATTAGCCATAAACCCAGGGTCAACTTCTACAAAAATAGCCATATATGAAGATGAAAGAGAGTTGTTTACCACTAGCCTGGAACATTCTCCTGAGGAAATAGAAAAATATGACAGTATTCAGGACCAGTTTGAAATGAGAAGGGATGCAGTGTTGAACTTTCTGGAGGAAAAGGGATTTGATATAAGGGAGCTTGCAGCAGTAGTTGGCAGGGGAGGCATGCTGCCTCCTGTAAAAACTGGTGCCTATGAAGTTAATGAATTAATGCTAAAGACCCTAAGGGAAAGGCCCTATATGGAACATGCCTCAAACTTAGGAGCTCCCATAGCTTATGAAATAGCAAAGGCTGCCGGAGTTAAGGCCTATATATACGATTCTGTCAGGGCAGATGAAATGACAGATATAGCCCGCATCTCCGGCATGCCAGATATACCTAGAATGAGTACCAGCCATGTGTTAAATACCAGGGCAGTAGCCATGAAGGTGGCTAAAAAATATGGGAAAAGATATGATGAGATGAATTTTGTTGTAGCCCATTTAGGGGGAGGTATTTCCTTAAATGTACATGAAAAGGGTAGAATAGTTGATATAGTTTCTGATGATGAAGGGGCCTTTTCTCCAGAGGGCTCAGGCAGGGTACCCTGCAGACTACTTATAGAATTATGCTATTCAGGTAAGTATGATAAGAAGGCTATGCTGAAAAAACTAAGGGGCAATGGAGGGCTTAAGGCCTACCTTAGGACAACAGATGCAAGGAAAGTAGAAAGGATGATAGAGGCTGGCAATGAAAAGGCAAGATTAGTATATGAAGCCCTGGCCTATCAGGTGGCAAAGAATATAGGGGAGCTGGCAACAGTTGTAGCAGGCAAGGTGGATGCCATAATTTTAACAGGTGGTCTAGCCCATTCTAAAATGCTAACCTCCTGGATTATAAAAAGGGTTGAGTTTATAGCACCAGTGGAGATTGTGGCCGGGGAAAATGAGATGGAATCTCTAGCCTATGGTATATTGAGGGTTTTAAGGGGGGAGGAGGAAGCCAGGATTTACAAATAAAAAATTAAGATTTTTAAAATTTTTAACAATATTTAATACAATTTAATAATATTATATACTTGAAATAATTTTAATACAGTGGTAGAATAAATTTAATCCAGGATATTGTTAAAATATCGCCAAATTCTACAGTATCCTACAAAAAAATTACCTTAATAAGATATTGGGAGGTATGGCCATGTCAAAAGAAACTTTAAATCCATTGGAAAATGCCCAAAGGCAAGTTAAAATTGCATGTGATGCTTTAGAATTAGATCCAGCAGTATACGAAATATTGAAAGAACCATTAAGGGTTATTGAAGTAAACATACCAGTTAGAATGGATGATGGAACTATTAAGACATTTAAGGGCTACAGGGCACAGCACAATGATGCCATAGGACCAACTAAAGGTGGAGTTAGATTCCATCCAGATGTAAACCTAGATGAAGTTAAAGCCCTTTCTATTTGGATGACCTTCAAAGGTGGAGTTATGGGACTACCCTATGGTGGAGGAAAGGGTGGAGTTGCATGTGATCCACTAAGCATGTCCCAAGGAGAGCTAGAAAGAGTTTCAAGAGGTTACATTCAAGGACTTTATAAGTACTTAGGCGAGCAAATTGACATACCAGCTCCAGACGCAGGAACTAATCCACAGGTTATGGCGTGGATGGTAGATGAGTACAACAAGCTTACAGGAACTAACGCACTAGGAGTTATCACAGGTAAGCCAGTAGCTTGGGGTGGTTCAGAAGGTAGAAATGAAGCAACAGGTTTTGGTGTTTCAGTAATTACAAGGGAAGCAGCTAAAAAGTATGGAATTGATATTACTAAGGCAAAAGTTGCTGTTCAAGGCTTTGGAAATGTAGGACGCTACACAGTAAAGAATATTCAAAGACAAGGTGCTAAGGTAGTTGCTGTTGGCGAGTGGGCACCACAACATGGTACTTATGCAATATACAATGAAGATGGATTAGATTTTGAAGATATGCTGGCCTATATGAATGAACATAGAAATCTAATAAATTATCCAAAGGCTAAGATGATTAGTCTTGATGAATTCTGGGAACTAGATGTGGATATATTAATTCCTGCAGCATTAGAAAACGCTATCACCAAGGAAGTAGCAGAAAAAATCAAAGCCAAATTAGTATGTGAAGCAGCTAATGGACCAACAACTCCAGATGGAGACGAAGTATTAAATGCTAGAGGAATACCAGTAACTCCAGACATATTAACAAATGCTGGTGGAGTAGTAGTATCATACTTTGAGTGGGTACAAAACCTATATGGATACTACTGGACAGAAAAAGAAGTTGAAGAAAGACAGGAAGTTAAAATGGTACAAGCCTTTAATGATGTATGGAATCTAAAGGAAGAAAAAGGAGTAACACTAAGACAAGCAGCTTACATGATTTCAGTAAAGAAAGTTGCAGAAGTAATGAAATTAAGAGGATGGTACTAATTCTACACATAAAAAACTGGTCTTTAAGACCAGTTTTTTTGTTGCCAAAATATATAGGTGAAAATATTGCCAGTATTCTAAAAATTTGGTATAATTAACTATTAAAACATTTAAACTTTGGTTTTTCTGTACTTGTCAGGGAGGTAAAGATTATGAAATTAATGTCCAATATGCGGAGCAGAGTCTTATCCTTGTTCAACTACCCCTACATTCCAAAGGAACTTTTAGAGGAGTCAAGGGGACCAATACTAATGCATATAAGTGACACTCCCAAAGGTGTTTACAGTTATATATTTAGAATAGCCAGTATTTTAAAGCCTGATTATATTATTCATACAGGAGATATGGCAGATGATATTAAATTAGAATGTAATACCAGTAAAATTGCTTCCTATGTTAGTGAGGTTAAAACACTAATAGAGGGCTTGGAAAAAAATGAGAATTCGAAGATCTATTATGTACTAGGTAACCATGATGACTATGAAACAGTGAACAGATTAAGTAAAAAGGGGACCATTCTTCAGGATGAAATAATAACAATTAATAATTGTAAATTTAGGGTAAGCCATTATTATGAGGAGTGTCCATCCAATATAGATTACAATCTTTACGGCCACAATATTAAGCCTGGGCATTATAAAAAGGAGGGTACAGTGGGTTTAAATGGAGTATTGAATATTAATATAATAGACCTGGGAAGCAAAAGGGTATTTCATTTAGATTATCCTATAGGAACAAATTGCTTGAGATTAATAGAGCCTAGGAGAATTTCTCTATAATGAAGGGGGCTACCAATGCTTTTATTTAGGCTGGGGCCACGATATTTATTTATTAGGACAGAAAAGATAGATAGGATAACAAATTTTTTGGAATCAAAGCTAAAGGGGATAGTTACGGATCTTTGGAAGGGGCTTGAAATAGCTACAGAAGACAGCACTCTTTGTTTTATAACAGATAAGAATGAAAAAACTAAAGCAGAGGATGCAGAAAGAATTGTACTTGTTAATAATGGATCTACCTTGATACTGACTTCCCTTATAAACAACAGGATATCCCACCTTTTAAATTGTGTTGATCTGGGGCCTGCTTCAGTTGTAATGAGAATAGCAGGGGATGAGGATAAGCTAATAGGAAAAATAAAGGAGCTGTTTTCTGGCAAGGAAGTAGAATTAATAGAAGGAATTGGATTAGGGGGCAGAGATGATACTATTATAGTATTTACAAAAAAGGCAATTACTGGACCTGTAGCCACAAGTGATTTTTTGAAGACTAAATTATTAATTCCAAAGCCAATTAAACAGGTTCAATCCACACTTAGGCTGGAGGCACTAAGGCTTATTACCCAGTCCTTAGAGGAAGGTCAGTGGTATGAGCTTAGAATAAATATATATGATTCCAATGGCAAATATGAGGAAAATTACAAGAGGCTTATATATATATTGTCAAAGCTGGAAGTAGGCATGATTTTAGGTGAAAGCTGGACCAAGGATTATGCTGTTATGCTTTTTTCAGTCCTAACCTACCAAGTTAGGCTGTTTACATTTTATAGTCCCCAGGAGGTCAAAAAAATATTAATGGCCTTGGAATATACAGTTGATGGTGAAAGACTGGCAGATTTTGATCTATACTATAAAAATAAAAAGGTTCACTGGAGCCAGGTAAGTAAATCAAAGGATAGAAAAAACAAAATAAAGCTGGCGAAATCCTTTAGGAAGGCCTTGTATGAAAAACTAAAGCCAGAGGAAATTAAAACCCTGGAGGATATGGAAGAAAAATTAGTGGGCAGGAGGGCAGGTAATTTGTCCACATAAAATCTGGTCCATAGGACCAGTTTTTTATTGAATCCTTAAATCATTTACTTATAAAATATAACTGGTGATAAACATGTTTGAAGTAAAAATGATTAATCCAGAAATGACTTATGCCATAAGACATAAAATTCTTCGTCCTCATCAATCAATTGAATCTTGCAAATATACAACGGATTATGAGGAAGGGGCCTTTCATGTAGGAGCATTCTATAAAGGAAAGCTTATCTCCATTGCTTCTTTTTGTATTGAAAAGCACCCTGATTTTCAGTTTGAAAAACAGTACCGCCTAAGAGCTATGGCAACCCTTGAGGAATATAGGAAATTGGGGGCAGGAAAAGCAGTAGTAAATTTTGCTGAAAGTATTATAAAGGAAAGAAATTTTGATTTTCTATGGTGCAAGGCAAGGACTACGGCCCAGGGATATTATGAAAAGCTGGGTTTTAGGACATATGGAGAGGTATTTGACTATCCACCTATTGGGCCACATATAATAATGTATAAAAAGCTCAGGTAGAAAAGGCCAATAATGCCTTTTCTTTTTCTTTTTTCAGGGTATAATATCAATTAATATAGACTACAATAGATACAGCCACTGGGTTTTTATTACCAAAAAGGCTCTTAAACAGTATTAGAAAGGAGAAAGCAATGGACTACAATATTGTTGAGAAGGAAAATAGCCTTATATTGAAAAATATGGAGGACTTTGAGCCTAAGCATATTTTTGAATGTGGCCAGGCCTTTAGATGGCATATTGAAGAGGATGGTAGCTATACTGCCATACATAGAGGAAAAGTGGTAAATGTAAAAAGAAAAGGGAAAGATATAGTATTTTTAAATACCAATAGAAAAGATTTTGAAAATATATGGTTTGACTACTTTGATTTAGGAAGGAATTATAGTAAAATAAAAAAAACCCTGTCTAAGGACCCTATACTAAAGGAAGCAATTAAATTTGGAAAGGGAATTAGAATACTAAACCAAGAGCCCTTTGAAACTACAATTTCCTTCATTATTTCAGCCAACAATCAGATACCAAGGATTAAAAAATCAATAGACCTTATATCTAAAGGCTTTGGGGAGTATATAGGCAAGTTCAGGGAACAGGAGTATTATTCCTTTCCTACAGCCAGTGTATTGGCCAAGGCAGATGAAGAGGATTTAAAGGAAAAGTACAAAGTAGGCTTTAGGGCCAAATATATAGTTGAATCTTCCAGGATGATTAATGAGGGAAGGGTAGATTTAAACCAATTGTATGAACTGCCATCAGATGAAGCTCAAGAAATTCTTATGACCCTGCCTGGAGTTGGACCAAAGGTATCCAGTTGCATACTATTATTTGCATTTCAAAAGACTGATTCTTTTCCGGTAGATGTATGGGTTAAAAGGGTAATGGAGTATTTTTATTTCAAGAAGGATACCAAGTTAAAGGATATTTCTGATTTTGCCTATGAAAAATTTGGTCCCTTAGCAGGATATGCCCAACAATATCTTTTTTATTATGCCAGAGAATTGGGAATAGGAAAAAATAAATAGAAAGGATAATGCTTATGTTAGGAACCATAGTGAATTCAACCACAATAATAGTAGGAACTATTTTAGGAGTATTGTTAAACAAGGGAATCAAGGAAGAATATAAAAGTACAATAATGGACGGAGTTTCCCTAGCTGTTATACTGATTGGAATAATGGGAGCCCTGGATACAGAAAATGTAATTTTAATGATCATAAGCCTGGTAGTAGGAAGTATTATTGGAGAGGCTGTAAAAATTGAAAAGAAATTGGACAACCTAGGCAATACCCTGGAGAAGAAATTAGGGAAGGGAGATTCAAATTTTTCTAAAGGCTTTGTAACTGCTTCCTTAGTTTTTTGTGTAGGGGCTATGGCTATAGTAGGTGCCTTAGAAAGCGGTTTAAGGGGAAATCATAGTACCCTCTTTGCAAAATCAGTATTGGACGGCATATCTTCCATTATATTTGCTTCCACCTTAGGTATAGGGGTTGGGTTTTCCGCAGCTACAGTTTTACTATACCAGGGTTCCATAACCTTATTGGCTTCATCTGCAAAGGAGCTCCTTACTCCTGAAGTTATAAATGAAATGTCAGCAGTAGGAGGTTTGCTTATAGCTGCCATTGGAATAAACCTGCTTGGATTAAGGAAGATAAAGGTAGGCAATATGCTTCCTGCAATATTCATCCCCCTCTTATATTTTCTATTGAAGAAATTTATAGGGTTCTAATAGAAAAAGTAGGAGGAAAGTCAGAGAAATTAATACATAGGAAGATATTTAGAGAAAAATATAGAAAAAAAGAAAGAAAATTAGAAAATTAAGGATAATGTTAAAAAAACAAGAAATTTTAAGACTTGATTCTACTTTTTTTATTAAGTAACATATTACTGTACGTATTAGCACTCACCAATGAAGAGTGCTAACAAAATTGATTAAAATAAAATATAGTACAGGGAGGTAATTGTATGAAACTTAAACCATTAGGCGATAGAGTAGTTATTAAAAAAGTTGAAGCGGAAGAAAAGACAAAGTCCGGTATAGTTCTTCCAAGCAGTGCTAAAGAACAGCCTCAAATGGCAGAAGTTATTGCCATAGGACCAGACATTTTAAATGATGAGAAGAAAAAGGATCAAATAAAGGTAAATGACAGGGTTATATTCTCCAAGTATGCTGGAACAGAAGTTAAGATTGACGGAGAGGAATATACAATCTTAAAATTAAATGATATATTAGCTGTAGTTGAATAAGCAATTGACAGTTAACAGTGGTAAATTTTGCTGGATTTTAGCTTATAAAAGTACTTACTACTGCATGTAGATAAAAAATAATATAACAAAGGAGTGTGAATTTAATGCCAAAGGAAATTAAATTCAATGAAGAAGCTCGTAGAGCTATGGAAAGAGGAATAAACAAGCTTGCAGACACTGTAAAGGTAACCCTTGGACCAAAGGGAAGAAATGTTGTTTTGGATAAAAAATTTGGTGCCCCAGATATTACCAATGACGGTGTTACAATTGCTCGTGAAATAGAGCTAGAAGATAGATATGAAAATATGGGTGCACAGCTAGTTAAGGAAGTTGCAACAAAAACTCAGGATGTTGCGGGAGACGGAACTACAACTGCTACATTGCTAGCACAAGCCATAGTTAGGGAAGGACTTAAGAATATTGCAGCTGGTGCCAACCCAATGATATTACAAAATGGTATTAAAAAAGCTGTTGACAAGGCTGTAGAAGAAATAAAGAAATTCTCAAAGGATGTAGAAACTAAGGAAGAAATAGCTCAAGTAGCTGCAATTTCAGCAGGAGATGAAGAAATTGGTAAATTAATTGCTGAAGCTATGGATAAGGTAGGAAACGATGGAGTTATTACTGTAGAAGAATCTCAAACTATGGGAACTACTTTAGATGTAGTAGAAGGTATGCAATTTGACAGAGGATATATATCTCCATACATGGTTACAGATACAGATAAGATGATGGCTGAATTAGAAGAACCATATATACTTATAACAGATAAGAAGATTTCAAATGTACAAGACATATTACCAGTATTAGAGCAAGTTGTACAACAAAGCAAGCCAATTCTTATAATTGCTGAGGATGTAGAAGGAGAGGCTCTAGCTACATTAGTACTTAACAAATTAAGGGGAACATTTAACTGTGTTGCAGTAAAAGCTCCAGGATTTGGCGATAGAAGAAAAGAAATGCTTCAGGATATAGCTATCCTAACTGGCGGTCAAGTAATTACTGAAGATTTAGGATTAGAATTAAAAGATGCCACAATAGATATGCTAGGAAAAGCAAGAAGGGTTCAAGTAGATAAGGAAAACACTACAATAGTAGATGGAGAAGGCAAGGCAGAAGATATAGAAAACAGAATTAATCAAATTAAGAATCAATTAGAAGTAACAGAATCAGAATTTGACAGAGAAAAACTACAAGAAAGACTTGCTAAGCTTTCTGGCGGAGTTGCAGTAATCCAAGTAGGAGCTGCTACTGAAGTAGAATTGAAGGAGAAGAAGACAAGAATAGAAGACGCTTTAGCAGCAACAAGAGCGGCTGTTGAAGAAGGTATAGTACCAGGTGGTGGAACTGTTCTAGCAGATTGTATCCCAGCAGTATCCAAGCTATTAGAGGAAACTGAAGGAGATGAAAGAACAGGAGTAAGAATTATTCTAAGAGCTTTAGAGGAACCAGTAAGACAAATAGCTACAAATGCTGGATTAGAAGGTTCAATTGTAATAGAAAAGGTAAAGGAAGCAGAGCCAGGTGTAGGATTTGACGCTCTAAAAGAAGAATATGTAAACATGGTAGAAGCTGGTATAGCAGACCCAACTAAGGTAACTCGTTCAGCATTACAAAATGCTGCAAGTATTGCTTCAATGATATTGACAACAGAAGCAGCAGTAGTAGAT
>ERZ773359.2343-NODE-2343-length-24012-cov-9.265768_pt1 | contig 24012 bp, 17 predicted proteins | sample MGYA00374955_ERZ773359 | MGnify/ENA primary metagenome ERZ773359 (study PRJEB29098, sample SAMN04486028) | biogas fermenter metagenome | study: EMG produced TPA metagenomics assembly of the Biogas fermentation microbial communities from Germany - Plant 4 DNA1...
TATGACTTGGTAACCACGCTTGATGCCGACATTCAGGAAATTACCGAAAGGGCATTGCGTGAAAAACTGATGGAAACGGAAGCCGAATCGGGGACGGCAATTGTGATGGAGGTGAAAACCGGCGAGATAAAAGCGATTTCAAATCTCGATAGGACAAGCAAGGGAACATATTACGAAGGCAATCCCAATGCTTTTTCATATATGAACGAACCCGGTTCGACTTTCAAAACCGTTACGGTAATGGCCGCTCTGGATGATGGCGTGGTTACGCCTACCGACTCTTTTTATGTGGGCAACGGTTTATTTCAATATAAAGGAAAATGGGTTAGGGATCATTATTGGAGGCAAGGGCGCGATCGAGGTTATTTGACGGTTGCCGAAGGCATAGAGATATCGTCAAATATAGTGATTAGCAAGATAGCTCTCAAAGGATACGAAAATAATCCGAAAAAATATGTGGATGCCATCGATAGAATCGGACTTCGTAAATCGTTGACATGGGATGTTCCATTAAGCGGGATCGAAGGAACATCGGTTATTCGTTATCCCGATGACAAAAACAACTATTGGTCAAAGACAACTTTGCCTTGGATGTCTTTTGGCTACGAAACGCAGATTCCGCCTATTTACATGCTTATGTTTTACAACGGCATTGCAAATGGAGGGAAAATGATTAAGCCTTTTATTGCTAAAAGTGTCGTAAAGAACGGGAAAACAATCGAAAAATTCGAAGCTGAAGTAGTGAATCCCAAGATGTGCAAAGATAGTACTTTGGTACAGATCAGAGAAATGTTGCGAGGTGTGATCGAAAATGGTACGGCAAAAGTGGTGAGATCCGACTATTTCCCTATGGCAGGGAAGACAGGCACTGCCCAGATTGCTACGGGAGGAACTTACAGGGGATATTTTGTTTCTTTTTGTGGGTATTTTCCTGCCGATGATCCGCAATATACTTGTTTTGTAGGGATCAGAAGGCCAAAAGGAGTCCCTTCAGGGGGAGGACAGGCAGGGATGGTTTTCAAAAACATTGCGGAACAAATATACACCCGCAATGCCCGACTTTTTCCGGAAAATTGCAAGGTGGATTCTACAATAAGCAAATTACCTTCAATTAAAAATGGCAACAGGAAAAAAAGTGAAACGGCAATGGCAGCCATAGGATTGAAGATATCCGAAAATTCGGATGTGTCGTCAAATTGGGTGCAAATCGTTAACGATAGTTCGGTTTATCGAATGCGGGAATTGCCCATTGGTGAAAAAATAGTTCCCAATGTGTGGGGTATGGGAGCACGAGATGCCGTATATTTGCTTGAAAAAGCGGGGATGCGGGTAAATCTGACAGGGGCAGGTAAAGTGGTTTCGCAGTCTCTCCGCCCGGGATCGAAGGTGACAAACGGAGCGACTATCCGTATAGTTTTGCAATGAAAAGGATAAAAATATGGAATTAAGTAAACTTATTGCGAATTGCAATGTGATTTCGATAAAAGGGGACGAAAAAACGGAAGTGTCGGCTATCGTTTCCGATTCTCGTCAAGTGCAGCGTGGTTCACTTTTTGTGGCTGTTGAAGGTGTTTGCGCCGACGGTCATTCCTATATAGGGAAAGCCATTGAAGAAGGTGCAAGTGTGATTGTTTACGACAAACCTTTTATCGGGGAATTCCTTTCGCAGGTTACTTATGTACAAGTGGAAAACAGTGCCGTCGCTTTGGCTCTGATTGCTTCGCAATGGTATGGCAATCCTTCCCGCCATCTTAAACTTATTGGGGTTACCGGCACGAATGGGAAAACCACGGTAGCAACCTTACTTTATGAAATGTTTCGTAGACAGGGTTATGCCGTAGGATTGTTGTCGACGGTATGTAATTATGTCAACGAAAAAAAATATCCCACTACCCACACTACGCTCGACCCCATTGCGTTGAATCAATTCCTCAGGATGATGGTCGATGCCGGTTGCGAATTTGCATTTATGGAAGTCAGTTCGCATGCCATTCATCAAAAGCGGGTATACGGTTTGGAATTTGCCGGCGGCATTTTTACCAACCTTACCCAAGATCATTTGGATTATCACAAAAATATGTTGGAGTACCGTGACGTGAAAAAATCGTTTTTTGACGATTTGCCCGCCGATGCGTTTGCTCTTACCAATATCGATGATAAGAACGGTTTATTCATGCTTCAAAACACCAAGGCAAAGAAATATACGTATTCGTTGAAAAATATGGCCGATTTCAAGGCACGGATTTTTGAAAAACATTTTAATGGTACCGATATCGAAATGAATCGTCGACAACTTACGGTTCAATTTGTTGGGATGTTTAATGTGTATAATTTGCTGGCTGTTTATGGGGCGAGCATATTGCTGGGATTGAATGAAGATGATGTTTTGAGGACGCTTACCGTTCTTAAGCCGGTGGCCGGACGTTTTCAGACTATTCATTCATCAAAGGGTTTTACCGCAATTGTCGATTATGCTCATACTCCGGATGCCTTGACCAATGTGCTCAATGCCATTCATGATGTTCTGGAGAAAAAGGGGAGCATCATTACGGTGGTTGGCTGTGGAGGAAATCGCGACAAAACCAAACGTCCGATTATGGCTCGTGAGGCGTATCGGTTGAGCGATAAGGTTATTTTTACTTCCGATAATCCGCGTTTTGAAGATCCTCAAGATATATTGAACGATATGCTTGCAGGGTTGGCGGAAGAGGAACAGCAAAATGTACTTACCATTACCGATCGTCGTGAAGCAATAAAAACAGCTTGTGCTTTGGCAAAACCCGGTGATGTGGTTCTTATTGCAGGAAAAGGACACGAAGATTATCAAGAAATAAGAGGTGTGAAGCATCATTTTGACGATAAAGAGGAGGTGGAGAAAATATTTTTCGGCAGGTACGATTTTAAATTAAAATAAGTAAATAGATAGATGGATGTTGTATTATTTTTTTGAATACTTGGAACAATTTGATTTTCCCGGAGCAGGTATGTTTCAATACGTAACGTTTCGGTCTGCTATGGCGGCTTTGCTTGCGCTTTTTATTTCGATTTTTGCCGGCAAATTCATCATCCGATGGTTGCAGAAAAAACAGATTGGGGAAACCATTCGTGATCTTGATCTGGAAGGGCAATACAGTAAACAAGGAACACCGACAATGGGAGGAATAATCATCATATTGTCTATTTTGCTTTCTATATTATTGTTTGGGAAACTGGAAAACATATATATCATTTTGTTGATTGTAAGTACGATATGGGTTGGCGCCCTTGGTTTTGCCGACGATTACATCAAAGTATTCAGAAAAGATAAAGAGGGAGTAAAGGGAAAATTCAAAGTAGTTGCACAAGTCGGCTTGGGATTGATTGTGGGATTGGTTATGTATTTAAGTCCGGATATCGTTGCCAGAGAGAATACCGAGATCCGCGTGAACAACGTTATTGAAAGTGTTCAATATGAGGAAAAAGCAGTAAAGACCACAAAAACAACCATTCCGTTTGTGAAAAACAACAACTTCGATTACCGTTGGTTGGTTTCTTTTATGGGTGATTTTGCCGATGAGGCGGTATGGGTAATTTTTGTGGTTGCCGTGATTCTTATTGTTACCGCAGTTTCAAATAGCGCAAACCTGACGGACGGTTTGGATGGGTTGGCGGCGGGTTCGTCGGCAATCATCGGTGTGGCATTGGGTATATTGGCATATGTTTCAGGAAGGGTAGATTTTGCCTCTTATCTGAATATCATGTATATACCTGGAAGCGATGAGCTAATGGTTTTTGCGGCGGCTTTCGTGGGAGCTACCGTCGGATTTTTATGGTATAATGCTTATCCTGCCGAAGTGTTTATGGGCGATACGGGAAGTTTAACGTTGGGAAGCATCATAGGCGTGTTTGCCGTATTGATCCATAAGGAATTGCTGCTTCCCATTTTATGTGGAGTCTTTTTTGTGGAAGCTTTGTCGGTAATTGTTCAAGTTACCTATTTTAAATATACAAAGAAAAAATACGGTGTCGGTAAACGGGTTTTTAAAATGACGCCATTGCATCATCATTTTCAAAAACCGGGAAATGCCGGCATCGATGCGCTTATTCAAAAACCCATTGCGCCTATTGCAGAGCCAAAAATCGTTACTCGTTTTTGGCTAATAGGAATAGTCTTGGCCGTATTTGCAGTGGCAACGCTCAAAATGCGGTAGTTGAAACGATAGGATATAAATGAGAATGAAAAAATATGAATGACGATAAGCCGAAAAAATTTATGGTGATTCTTGGTGGAGGCGAAAGTGGGGTAGGTTCTGCCATTCTTGCCCGAACGAAAGGATTCGATGTGTTTTTGTCGGACAAGGGGAAATTGACCGATGAACATCGGCAAACACTGATCGATTATACGATCGATTTTGAAGAAGGGAAACATACGGAAGAAAAGATTTTTTTGGCCGATGAAATCGTAAAAAGCCCCGGAATACCTAATACCGCTCCTTTAATTCAGAAAATCAGAGCAAAAGGCATCCCTGTGATATCCGAAATCGAATTTGCAGGGCGTTATACCGATGCTAAAATGATATGCGTTACCGGTAGCAACGGGAAAACAACCACGGCCGGTCTTATTTATCATATTTTACAATCGGCAGGATTGAATGTGGGCTTAGGCGGAAATATCGGGAAGAGTTTTGCCCGACAGGTAGCGGAAGAAAATTACGATTATTATGTATTGGAGTTGAGTAGCTTTCAACTCGAGGATATGTATGATTTCAAAGTGGATATTGCGGTGCTGATGAACATTACCCCCGATCATCTCGATAGGTACGATCACAACATGCAAAATTATGTGGATGCAAAAATGCGTATTATTCGCAATCAGACCTTTGATGATGCTTTTGTTTTTTGGGTGGATGATCCCATCGTGACTCGTGAAATCGAGAAATTGAAGCCGCTTGCTTCACTCTATGGATTTAGTGAAACGAAACGTGAAAATTCTTGTGCATATACCGAGAACGATCAGATATATATAAATGTAAAAAACCACATGTTTACTATGGAACAGGAATTATTGGCTTTGCAGGGTACGCATAACTTGTACAATTCACTTGCATCGGGTATCGTAGCCAAATTGCTCGATATTACCGATGAAAATTTGCGCCGGTCGCTTAGTGATTTTCGTGGTGTGCCCCATCGGTTGGAAAAAGTGGCAACCGTGCGCGGGGTACAATATATCAACGATTCAAAAGCGACCAATGTCAATTCGTGCTGGTATGCTTTGCAAAGTATGCGTTCAAAAGTGGTGCTTATTCTGGGTGGTACGGATAAGGGAAACGATTATTCGGAAATTGAAGATTTGGTGAAATCCAAAGTTCGGGCGTTGATTTTTTTAGGCGAAGACAACTCGAAACTCCATGCATTTTTCGATGGTAAAGTTCCTGTAATAGAAGATGCCCATTCGATGGAAGAAGCGGTGAATACAGCTTACCGATTGGCTGAAAAGGGCGATACGGTATTGTTGTCGCCATGTTGCGCAAGTTTCGATCTTTTTAAAAATTATGAAGATCGGGGCGAGCAGTTTAAAGAATGTGTAAGAAGGCTTTAGTTTTTAATGGATATGAATTCATCAATGGAAATTCCCGAACTTTCTTCTGCAAATGAAGCAAGAGAGAAAGAGGATACTATTTTTGGGAAAATATTTAAAGGCGACAAGGTAATTTGGACTGTATTTATTATTCTGTGCGCAATTTCGCTGATAGAAGTTTTCAGTGCAACCAGCACCATTGTTTATCGCCAGCAGAATCCTTGGGGACCCATATTGCGTCATGCTACTTTTCTTATAGGAGGAGTGGGTGTCATTCTTTTTATTCATAATGTTCCTTACCGGTATTTTTCGTCGTTGATTTTTGTTCTTCTGGCTTCTATCGTTTTGTTGATTCTGACTCCTTTTATAGGGACCACAGTGAATGATGCCGAGAGATGGATTTCCATTTTTGGATTTACTATTCAACCTTCGGAAATTGCCAAAATATCGTTAATCGGGACCATTGCGTTTTTGTTGAGCAAACAAAACGGTGATAATGATGTGGTTCTTTTTAAATGGATGATTGGGCTTACTGCCGTAGTATGTGGGATTATCGCTTTTGATAATTTGTCGACGGCCGTTCTGCTGTTTGTTGTTTGCTATTTGCTCATGTTTATTGGGAAAGTAAAACTCATACGACTAATAAAAGTAGGGCTGGCTGTGATTGGGCTGGTTGCTATTTTTGCCTTTTTCTTGAAAATAATTCCTGAAGATTGGACGCAAAAAGGAATTTTAAACAGAACGGCTACTTGGAAAAATCGCATCGAAAATTTCACCACTCACAAGGAAGAAACGGAGGAGTCTTATTTTACGATAACCGATGAAAACTATCAGGTAGCCCATGCAAAAATTGCCGTTTCCAATGGCGGGCTTTTAGGCAAGTTTCCGGGAAACAGTACCGAACGCGATTTTTTACCCCAAGCTTATTCCGATTTTATTTATGCCATAATTATCGAGGAATTGGGTTTTTTAGGAGGTGTAGTTGTATTGTTGTTGTATGTAATTATTCTTATCCGTTCGGGCATGATTGCCAAAAAAGTCGATAAGCTATTTCCCAAGTATTTGATTTTAGGATCGGCTTTGATTCTTTCTTTTCAGGCATTTATCAATATGGCGGTTGCCGTTAATCTGATTCCTGTAACCGGTCAGCCGCTGCCACTTATAAGTAGGGGAGGCACTTCAACCTTAATAACATGTGCTTATTTCGGAATTATTTTGAGTGCGGATCGTTTTGGATCGGCCAAAAAGAAAGAAGAAGATCTTGTCTCGGATGAGGATGAGGAGGAAAAAGAGAATAATGAAAATATTAACGATGGGGCGGATTTTGGGATGCAAGATTCGGGAGATCCATTGGAAATGAAAGGAAAAGTTGAATTTGAAATTTTCGTCTGTAATGATGAAGAATGGGAGACCTAGGGTTATTATTGGTGGGGGTGGAACAGGTGGGCATGTTTTTCCTGCCATTTCCATAGCCAATGCCATAAAAAAACGATGGTACGATGCGGAAATTCTTTTCGTTGGGGCAAAAGATCGCATGGAAATGGAACGGGTGCCGGCAGCGGGTTATCGAATTGTGGGACTTCCCGTATCCGGTTTCGATCGCAAGCATTTGTTGAAGAATATCGTTGTGGCAATAAAATTGTTGAAAAGCATGTATATGGCAAATAAGATTATTGCCGATTTTAAGCCGGATGTAGTTGTCGGTGTCGGTGGATATGCCAGTGGTCCCATTTTGCGAGCTGCGGCATCGAAAGGTATTCCTACGCTTATTCAGGAACAAAACTCTTATCCGGGAGTAACCAATAAGATGTTGGCCGACAAAGCGGTCAAGATTTGTGTTGCTTATGAAGGTCTCGAGAAATATTTCCCAAAAGAAAAGATTGTCATAACCGGAAATCCTTGTCGGCAGGATCTAACGGTTTCGGAAGAAAACAGAAAGAAAGGAATTGAGTTTTTCCGTCTTGATCCCGAAAGGGAAACAATTCTATTGATTGGTGGCAGTCTCGGTGCGAAAACACTCAACGAGAGTGTTGTTTCGGCTTTCCCGAAAATTGAACGAGCAGATGATGTACAGGTTATCTGGCAATGTGGTAAATATTATTACGACAACATAAAGCAATTGCAGGCTGAGGGAAAAATTCCCTCGAATATTCGGTTATATGATTTTATTTCGCAGATGGATTATGCCTATTCGGTGGCCGATTTAATCATTTCGCGTGCGGGAGCAGGTTCCATATCCGAATTTTGCCTGTTGGGAAAGCCTGTTATTTTGGTTCCTTCGCCCAATGTGGCCGAAGATCACCAGACAAAAAACGCGCAAGCATTGGTCGAAAAAGACGCTGCCATCATGATTGCCGATTCCGATGCACCTTCTTCTCTTTTTGATATGGCATTGGAAGTGGTCAGAGACGAGGAGCGGTTGAAATCGTTGAGCAACAATATCGCTAAATTTGCACAACCGTATTCTGCAGATCGTATTGTCGACGAAATCGAAAAAATCATAGGGAAATGAACGAAAGTTTGGAGCGATATTTCAATTGTTACTTTATTGGAATTGGAGGTATAGGTATGAGCAACCTTGCCCGATATTTTTTGGCTGAAGGAAAGACGGTGGGAGGGTACGATCGTGTGCAGTCACCTTTAACCGATGCCTTGACAAAAGAAGGTGCTTTTATTCATTACGAGGATAATATCGATGCTGTTCCCCAACAATTCCTCGATAAGGAACGGACGTTGATCGTTTATACCCCTGCCGTTCCTTCCAATCATTCGGAACTGAATTTTTTCCGTTCGGAAGGTTTTATGGTGATGAAACGCGCACAGGTTTTGGGCGAGATTTCCAAGATGAGCGATGCGATATGCATTTCCGGCACCCACGGTAAAACAACGGTCTCGAGCATGATTGCCCACCTATTGCGGCAGTCGCATGTCGATTGCAATGCGTTTCTGGGAGGGATCTCGAAAAATTACAATAGCAACTTGATTTTATCGGACAAAAGTCGCATTACGGTGGTGGAGGCCGATGAATACGATCGTTCTTTCCATTGGTTGCAACCATGGATCGGCATCATTACCTCGGCCGATCCCGACCATTTGGATATTTACGGTACTCCCGAGGCTTACAGGGAGAGTTTCGAAATATTTACATCGCTTATTCGCTCCGGCGGATATTTGATTTTAAAAAAGGATATTGCCGTGATGCCCCGTTGTGAATCGACGGTTCGTGTTTTTACCTATTCCGAGAACAGCGGCGATTTTCATGCTGAAAATATTCGTATCGGAAATGGAGAGATCGTGTTTGATTTTGTTTCGCCTTTTGGCGTTGTAGCCGACGTTCAATTGGGCGTTCCCATGAAAATCAATATCGAGAACGCTGTAGCATCAATTGCGGCTGCAATGCTTGCGGGAGTCACGCCGGATGAGGCACGCGAAGCCATGCAGACCTTTGCCGGCACAAAGCGTCGGTTCGATACCCGAATAAAAACGGATGAAATCGTTTTTATTGATGATTATGCACATCATCCGAAAGAATTGGCCGAGTCTATCGATTCGATCAAAGCCTTGTATCCCACAAAGAAAATAACGGGGGTTTTTCAACCTCATCTTTATACGCGTACTCGGGATTTTGCCGATGATTTTGCTCGGAGTCTTTCCAAGCTGGACGAAGTAATTCTGCTCGATATTTATCCTGCACGAGAAGAACCCATTGAAGGGGTGACGTCGGAGATTATTTTCAATAAAATTACAACGGAAAACAAAGTAATGTGTCATAAATCGGATCTTCATACTCTATTGAAGAGTAGAGATATCGAAGTATTGGTAACGTTGGGTGCGGGCGATATCGATCGACTTTTACCTGATATTGATAAGCTCCTGAGAGAGAAATCGAAGAGAAAGGATGCGGTATTGTAAATTTTTATGGTTTCATTTTAAAGTGTAACTTTGTAATCATATAGCCTCGAATGAAGAAATTTCTGATCATATTGGCTTCGTTGTCGATAATGGGATACCTGGCTTTCGTGGTTGTTTATTTTTGGGATTCATCACGAAATCAGGAATGTAATTGTTTTGAGGTTGTTGTAAAAAATAGTGCAAAAACACAGTTTGTGCATGCCGAAGATATCGTACAATTGATAAAAAGCAACGATTTGTATCCGGTCGGAAAACGAATGGATGAAGTGAATACGCTTGATATTCAGCATGCAATTATGACCAATAAACTCGTGAAATCGGCCGAGGTATATTCCACGTCGAACGGTTCGATTATAGCAAATATTTACCAACGAAATCCTATTTTGCGTGTGATTTCTGATACCGAAGGTCATTTTTATGTCGATAAAAATCGAGAGATCATGCCGACTTCGAGCCGTTTCACCGTGCATGTTCCCATTGCGACAGGCAATATAAGCGAAGAGTTTGCCAAAGATAAATTGTATGATTTTGCCAAATTTCTTTACGAAAATTCCGAATGGGATGCGTGGATAGAGCAAATTGTGGTAAAAAAGAACGAAAGAGTGGAATTGATTCCTCGAGTGGGGGATTTTCGTATCATTTTAGGAACTTTGGATAATTATCCTGCCAAATTGGCGAAATTTGCACTTTTCGCCAAGAATGGACTTAACGTTGTGGGATGGAATCGTTATTCCGAAATCAATCTTTCATTCGATAATCAGGTAGTGTGCACAAAAAAATAATTTGATTTTCTCATGTAAAAATGAGTAAATCGGTAAAACAAAAGTGAGTATCGGGACGTTTGATAAAGAAACGATCCGATGTTCCATCATTTATAGTAAAGTATGATACAATCAGATTCAGGATTTATAGCGGCCATTGATTTGGGAACTTCCAAAATTACCGGTGTTGTTGGGCGAAAGAACGAAAACAATGTTATCTCTGTATTGGCTTGCGAAACTATCCCGTCCGATCGATGTATTCGTCGCGGGGTAGTTTACAATATAGAAGAAACAGGTGCTAAGGTTCGTAAGTTGATCAATTTACTTGAAAACAAACTTGGCAGGAAAATCGGTAAAGTGTATGTTCCTATAGCGGGACAATCGCTGCGTTCTGTCGATTTCAGAGAGAGAATGCAACTTTCTTCTTCAGGAATTGTAACGACGGAGATTATAGCACAACTTCACAAGGAAGCGGCAAAATACCATCCCGAAATGGCCGGGCGATACGCTATTGCCGATGTGGAATATTTTTTGGATGGGAAACCCGAGAAAAATCCTGTTGGCATTACATGCTCCGTCATCGAAGCCAATTACAAGATGATTGTTGGGCGCCCCAACATCATTGCAAACATACAAAAGAGTATTCGCGATAGAGCCCAAGTGGATATTGCCGGTTATACCGTTGGCGCATTGGCGTCGGCTTCAATTGCATTGAATGAAGAGGAAAAGGAATTGGGATGTGCTTTTATCGATTTTGGCGGAGGAACCACGACTTTGTCGATATATAAGGGAGGCATTTTGCGAAGGATGGTGGTTATTCCTTTTGGAGGACGTACAATTACAAAAGATATTTGCGAACTGAATTTCATAGAAAGCGATGCCGAACAGTATAAGATCAAATTCGGGAAAGCGCACGACAATCAAGATAATTTGCTTTCTTCCCCGTTTTTCTCAAAACCGGATATCGATTTGGTAGAGCTGAATAAAGTAATCAGGATGCGGCTCGATGAAATTGTGGCCAATGTTAAGGAACAAATCGTGTTGTCGGGGTATGACGGGCAGTTGGGGGCAGGCATTGTGATGACCGGAGGTGTTTCACAATTGAAAAATTTGGATATTTATCTCACCGAAAAGTTGAAAATGCCGGTTCGGCAAGCGTCTGCCAAAAAGTCGTATATCAACAATTTTCCGGAATTGGCAGGTGATCCGTCGTTAACATGTGCATTGGGATTGTTGCGGTTTGGGACCGAAGATTGCGAGAAAAAGCCGGTTACTCAAACAACGGGAGAGGGAATATTGGAGGGAGAACCGGATTTTTCCGCAAATACAAGTGACCAAAAGCAAAGAGGAGATAAAAAGAAACCCGATAAAAACAAAGAAGTGAAAAAACGGGCAGACAGTTTTTTTTCCCGAATGGGGGACATTCTTGGAGAAATGTTTTCCGAGGACGAAAATAAATAATCGATTGGTAATGAAAAAACACAAGTAGAGGAATTTAGTATGGATGATACGATATTGGATTTTCAGTTGGAAAATCGCACGGAAGCCATTATTAAAGTAATTGGTGTAGGGGGTGGCGGAGGAAATGCCGTCAACCACATGTTTCGTGAAGGAATACACAATGTTTCATTTGCTCTCTGCAATACAGATAATCAGGCATTGATGGAATCGCCTGTCCCTGTGAAAATTCAGTTGGGCGAAAACACTACCGGTGGCTTGGGAGCCGGGAATAGACCCGATATTGCCCGTGAAGCTGCCGAAGAAAGTATTGATCTGATACGCGATTTATTGAGCGACGGCACACGTATGGCGTTTATCACGGCAGGTATGGGCGGAGGAACAGGAACGGGTGCGGCTCCCGTTGTGGCTAAAGTTGCGAAAGATATGGGCATTTTAACAGTAGGAATCGTAACTATTCCTTTTGTTTTCGAAGGGCCAAAAAAGATTATTCAGGCATTGAAGGGGGTAGAAGAAATTGCCGCCAATGTGGATGCGCTTTTAGTCATCAATAACGAGCGATTACGCGATATTTATCACGATTTAACGATGATGAATGCCTTTGCCAAGGCCGATGATACGTTGACGATCGCAGCAAAAAGCATAGCCGAAATCATCACGGTTCACGGCTATGTAAATCTCGACTTTGCCGATGTATACACCACGTTGAAAGATGGTGGCGTTGCCATTATGAGTAGAGGCGTGGGAACAGGGAAAAACAGGGTTGAAGAAGCCATTCGTGATGCGCTTCATTCGCCTTTGCTTAACAATAATGATGTGTTTAGCGCGAAAAAAATACTCATTAATCTCTCCTTTGGCGAGAAAAACCCGTTAATGATGGAAGAGATGAATGCGTTGCACGAGTTCATGTCGAAGTTTAGTCGTGAAATCGAAGTAATTTGGGGGGCTGCTCTGGAAGAAGATCTTGCCGACGAGGTCAAGATAACGCTGTTGGCTACCGGATTTTCCATTACCAGTGTACCGGGCATCGAAGAACATCGAAAGGCTGAATCTCAGGCGGAAGAATTGGAACGCAAGATACAAGAGGATGCAAGAAAAGAACAGGAGGAACAGGACAGGCAATTGATTGAGAAATATTATGGGAAAAAAGGATTGAAGGAGCTTTTAACAACCAGTTATCAGATTGAACCAATTGTGCTTACGACAGATGAATTAGACGATGACAAGATTTTAGAGGCAATGGAACGGGTGCCGGTTTTCAAACGTGATGTAGATTTTGATCCTCGTTCGTACCGAAACGAATCTCACACTCCATCGTCTTCTTTGTTCGATTAAAAAAATATTTTACTTATGAATTTATTTGAGACAATTAACGAAGAAATAAAAAAAGCAATGCTTGCAAAAGATAAAGTAAGATTGGAAGCGTTGCGGGGAATCAAGAAAGAATTTTTGGAAGCAAGAGCTGCCAAAGGTGCTCATAATGAACTTTCGAATGAAACCGCTGTGGTTATTTTGCAGAAAATGGCCAAACAGCGGAGAGATAGTGCCGATATTTATTTGTCGCAGAATCGGGACGATTTGGCAGAAACCGAACTTGCTCAATTAAATGTCATTCAGGAGTTTTTGCCTCCACAAATGTCTCCGGAAGAATTGGAAGAGGAAGTTAAAAAAATTATTGCCGAAATGGGAGCAACTTCCATGAAAGATATGGGTAAGGTGATGGGCGTTGCCACCAAACAACTTGCCGGGAAAGCCGACGGTCGTCTAATTTCTGAAGTGGTGAAAAAATTATTGAGTTAATATCGTTTTTTATTAAAAATATATTTGAATATCATGTCTTTATGAAAAACGTGCTCATTTTATTGTTTTTATTGACGGTCTTTTTGCCGAATGCATCGGCTCAGGATCAACTATCTTATAAAATGGAAGAGTTAACAGCACGATCCTTACGATCAGCATGCGGGAAATCGCGAAACATCGATGATGAAGGCTATTGTTCCCGATTTGGTACATACCGAAAGAGCCGGTCTGCAATCGGGTATAGATCAAGACAGATTAAAGAGTCTTCCGCACGTTTATTCGGGTATCTGGTGGTATGCTAAGTACCCCAATCATTATTCCGGCGATGGAAGTAAGGCGAACGCAGCAGCAGGTGAAATTCTTTTGAATGCGGTGGTGGAGCAATTCGTAGAGAGTATTCGTAATATTAAAGCCGACTCAATTGTTCCCACATTACAGGAGCAGTTTTTTTATGATGCGGGAAATCCGTTGAAAACACAGCAATAACTGATATATATTATTATTACTGGAGATTGGGCTGATAGGGCTCGTATTCCTTTTTCATATATTTGTCGATGTAATTGCTTTTACGGGCTTTCTTATCGAGTTTTTCCAATGCTTTCAGTTGGTTTTTTCCGGGATTGAAATCGGTTGATAAAAGTAAAACGGATAATGTTTCATCATCCACTTTTTTCAATTTGAAAACAACGGTTTGATTTTCGATGACGTCGTTTTTGACCAATTTGACAAGGAAATCGTTCGTTGGATCGTAAGCGAACGAAATATTGTCGTATCCCATGTCGGATACTTTTATGGTATGGCCTTTCGGATTTTTTATGAAAAAAAATTTCCCATCGCTGTCGGTTACTCCCCTATGCAATGTTTTCCCCGATGAATTGAGGAGTTCCACCAGAATTCCCGGCAAAGAAAAATTGCGGTTGTCTTTCACCTTGATCCCTACAGAGTCTTCTTTTGATCCCGGGAGCGGTTGCACAGACGATTTTTCTCCCGAATATTCTCCCGTTTTTACCAACAAGTAGTCGCCCAAAATTTCATAACTGCCTTCACCTACTTTATTGGTTATCATGTTTCCCATTTCATTCATATTGAAATACACTTTTTCATTCTCAAATTTAAGTACGTCGCCACCTTCCTTAAAAACGCCTTCATACTGTTGGGAATATGTCGTTATGGAAAGGGGAAGAAAAAGCAAGATGTAAAATATTCTCTTCATTTTTGAATTGTTTGTGGAACGTAATGGAATATACGTTTTAACGTGTGTTTCTTTTGCAAAAGTACGATAAAATCTTCATTGTTATCCCCAACAGAGCAATCTTTTCGCCTTGTTGGGGATAAGAGTTTTTATTGATCATGGGAGTTAAAAGAAAAGTCGCTATTCTTTTTCGCTTGCTTCGTATTCTTTCAGTAGTTTTTCTTGAATATCCGGAGGTACAAGTTCGTATGCTGCAAACTTCATGGTAAATGATGCCCGTCCTCCCGTGATCGAACTAAGAGAAGTAGCATATGAGCTCATTTCTTTCAAAGGCACTCTGGCTTTGATTTTTTCGAGATATTTATCCCTGTCCATACCCATAATCAAAGCCCGTCGCGTTTGCAGGTCGCTCATCACGTCGCCCATGTATTCCGAAGGCAAGGAAACGGTAACGTCGTAAATGGGCTCGAGGATTTTTGGGGCGGCATTTTTGAATGCTATGCTGAATGCATTGCGCCCTGCAAGCATGAAAGAGATTTCATTGGAATCTACCGGGTGCATTTTGCCGTCATATACGATTACGCGCACGTCGCGCGCATACGATCCCGTTAAAGGGCCTTGTTCCATTCGGCTCATGATTCCTTTCAAGATTGCCGGCATGAAGCGCGAATCGATGGATCCTCCAACGATACTGTTCACGAAGACCAATTTTCCTCCCCATTCAAGCTCGATTTCCTGTACGTCGCGTACCTGTACTTTGATTTCTTGTCCATTGAATTTATATACGTCCGGCATTGGCATGCCTTCGGAATAAGGTTCCACGATGAGATGGACTTCGCCAAACTGCCCGGCACCTCCCGATTGTTTTTTGTGTCGGTAATCGGCTCGTGCTGCTTTGGTGATCGTTTCGCGATAGGGAATCTTCGGCTCCTGAAATTCTACTTCGATTTTGTCGTTGTTTTCCAATCTCCATTTGAGTGTTTTCAGATGAAATTCGCCTTGTCCCGAAACGATGGTTTGTTTCAATTCTTTCGATATTTCCGAAATCAACGTGGGATCTTCTGCATGCATGCGCGTGAGTGCTTCGTTTAATTTTTCGGCATTGGCTTCGTTTAACGGCTTGATTGCTCTACGATAACGTGGCTCGGGATATTTGATGAAATCGAATTTATTGTCGACACCTTTGGCATTTAATGTATCGCCGGTACGCACGTCTTTTAGTTTTACGGCGGCTCCAATATTGCCGGCCTGCATTTCTTCTACTTTGTTGCGGATTTGTCCGGCTACCGAAAAAATCTGGGCCAAACGTTCTTTGGAACCTCGATTGGCATTGATCAGATCATCGCCTTCTCTTACGGTGCCCGACATAACTTTAAAATAGGAAATTTCCCCGATATGCGGTTCAACGGTAGTTTTAAAAACGAAAAGACCGGTTGGAGCATTGGGGTCGGGTTTTACTTCCTTTCCTTCGGTGTTTTTTGGTGCAGGCATTTGATCGGGCGAGGGAGCCACGGTACTCAGGAAATTCATAACTCGATGTACGCCCATATTTTTTGCAGCTGAGACACAAAATACGGGGAAAATACTGCGGTCGATCAATCCTTTTTGGATTCCATCGCGCATTTCTTCTTCCGATAATGTTCCCTGTTCGAAATACTTTTCCATCAACTCTTCATCGTTTTCGGCCGCAGCCTCCAGCAGTACTTTGTATAACTCGTCGGCTCGGGCTTTTTCATTGTCCGGAATATCCATCACATCAGGGGCTGTCGCACCGGGCTTCCATTTATACATCTTTTGTTTTAAAACATCGACAATGCCTTCAAACGAGCTTCCGCTTCCAATGGGGTATTGTATGGGGACTACCTTGTTCCCCCACATTTCTTTCATTTCGGCAAGGGTATTGTCATAGTCGGCTTTTTCGTTGTCCATCTGATTGATGACAAACACAACAGGTTTGTTCAGATCTTCTGTATAGTGAAATTGATTTATTGTTCCCACTCCAATTCCGTTGGCTGCGTGGATAACCATCAGTGCGGTTTCGGTTACGTTGAGTGCAGTGATGACCCCCCCTATAAAGTCATCGGCTCCCGGGCAATCGATGAAATTCATCATTTTATCTTTCCATTCGAAAGAAAATACGGTTGGGAATACCGAATAACCGTATTCCTTTTCTACAGGGAAATAATCGGTGACGGTATTTCCGCTTTCTATTGTTCCGCGACGTTTTATAAGACCACTCTCGAAAAGCATAGCTTCTGCGAGAGTGGTCTTCCCTGATCCCGAATTGCCTATGATGGCAATATTTTTAATGTCTTTTGTTTGGTATACTTTCATGATTGGAGTATTTATTAACGTATTTGAAGTTGCAAAATTAAAACGACTTTGCTTCGTGCAAAAAATGCAAAATCGTATCTTAAAAAAAGCGGTTGCAAGTTAAAAAAAACGATACAATCCATGAAATATGCAATAATGTTACAAAAGTATGTTTTATAACATGTGTTGAAGGTTGATTATTTTATCGGCCTCCGTCCCACACATTTTACGGTAAGCGAAAATTCCGCCCACAAACGCCAAACTACATTGCCAAGAGGAAAAAATTTCGCTCACGAGCGTCGAAACACATCGACGGTAAACGAAAACTCTGCCCACAAGCGTCGATATACGTCGACGGGGAGAAAAAATCCGCTCCCGTCGGCTTCTCAAGATTTTTTGCGGACACTCGGTACGGTTGTGTATGTTTTTTAGCCGAACCCACGGGTCTTTTGCGGCGTTTCGGCTTATGGCGACAATGCGTTTGGGAGCCTTTGAAACGGATGCCGTGATTGGGGGGGCGAATAATTTGGATTGGGAATTTGTTTGTTATCGATTGCTTTGATAAATTTGCGTAATGATTCGATCAATATCTATCCAATACTTTCTTTTTTTGTCGATAATCAATGCGATAAGCTTGTGGATAATCAAGCAATTATGGATGTCGGGCGTTGACCCCGGAACTGTTTGAAACGTAGTGCACATCTTGCATGTTCACACGCTTTTGTTCATGTTTTTTCATGCACTTGGTTTTTTATTCGTTTGTCAAACAGTTTAATGCAACAATTCAATGACATATTATCATAATCAAAACATAGAAGCAATACTTCAACAATTCGATGTATCTCCCGAAAAAGGGCTATCGCATGCCGAAGCAAAAAAACGCCTTGAGGTCTATGGCCCGAATCGATTGGAAACAACAAAGCCAAAATCCACTTTGCAAATCTTTTTCGCCCAGTTCAAGGGGTCGATGGTGATGATCCTTTTCATTGCTGCCATTATTTCGGGTATAATCGGTATAAAAAATGGAGAAGGATTTTTAGATACAGCGGTTATACTGGCTATTTTGGTAGTTAATGCCATCATTGGAACGATTGAGGAGAAAAAAGCACAGTCTTCGTTGGAGGCGTTGAAAAAGATGAGCGCCCCACATTCCAAAGTATTGCGTGATGGAGAAGTTGTCGAAATTTCTTCTACGGATATTGTTCCCGGCGATATCGTGATATTGGAAACCGGCGATATTGTTCCTGCCGATATGCGGCTTGTTGAAGCAATGAATTTGAAAATTCAGGAATCGGCCCTTACCGGTGAATCGGTTCCGGTGGAAAAAAATGCCGAGACATTGGAAGCAGAAGACATTCCATTGGGCGATCGGGAAAACATGGCGTTTGCTACCTGTGTTGTGACCTATGGTCGAGGGAGGGGTGTTGTTGTTGCCACCGGTATGAAGACCGAAGTAGGCAAAATAGCCCATATGCTTCAACATGCCGAGGAAACCGAAACGCCGATGGGTAAACGACTGGAACAGCTCGGTAAAATCTTGGGTTACGTCGCCATAGTCATCTGCTGTATCATTTTTGCCGTCGGGATGCTTTATGGGAAAAACCGTCTCGAGATGTTTATGATGGCTGTCAGTCTTGCCGTAGCTGCTATTCCCGAAGGGCTTCAGATTGTTTCTACCTTGGTGCTTTCAATTGGTGTGCAACGTCTTGTAAAACAGAATGCCATTGTGCGCAGATTGCCTTCGGTGGAGTCGTTGGGGAGTGTTACGGTAATTTGTTCCGATAAAACGGGCACACTCACCCTGAATAAAATGACAGTAGTAAGGGGATGGACATTCGGCAATGAAATCGATTTTCGTTATCGCGATTCGATAGAAATAGAAGACGATACCGACAAAGAAATATTGTTGCGGAGTGCATTGCTTTGTACCGATGCCCATTTGAGAATACTTCCCGACGGTACACACGAAAACTCGGGCGATCCCACCGAAACGGCTATCGTTGACATAGCATTGAATTTCGGGATAAACAAAAATGAGGAAGAAAAAAAATACCCGCGTGTCGGAGAAGTGCCTTTCGATTCGGACCGTAAGCGTATGTCTACCATCAACAGCATGGAAAACGGGAAGTTGCGTGTTAATGTAAAAGGTGGGGTAGACGAGGTGTTGAGTGTTACATCCCATATTTTTGTTCATGGCGATATTCGTCCGATTACCCAAGAGGATATTGCTGTAATCAGAACCCAAAACGAGATAATGGCACAAGATGCTTTGCGGGTTCTTGCCGTGGCATATAAGGATATTGACGATCTCCCGGGAAAAGTGACTGCCGAAACGATCGAGAATAATCTTGTTTTTGTGGGGTTGCTCGGCATGATCGACCCGCCTCGCCCCGAAGTAAAAGAAGCAGTGAACAAGTGCAAAATAGCCGGTATACGTCCGGTAATGATTACAGGAGACCATAAGATCACCGCCCTTGCTATTGCCAAAGAAATCGGGATTTATCAAGAAGGCGATCAAGCCATTACGGGTACCGAACTGGAAAAAATGGACGATAGTGAGTTGTATGGCAATGTGAAAGCGTATTCTGTATATGCGCGCGTGATACCTGCACACAAAGTACGCATTGTAAAGGGGTGGCAATCACACGGCGACATTGTTGCCATGACGGGTGACGGCGTAAACGATGCTCCTGCTTTGAAACAAGCCGATGTGGGTGTTGCGATGGGCGTGACAGGTACAGAAGTTGCAAAGGATGTGGCAGATGTAATCCTTGCCGACGATAATTTCGCTACCATCGTCAACGCTGTTGAAGAAGGTCGTCGTATTTACGATAATATTCTCAAAACCATTCAGTACCTTTTGTCGTCCAATGTTGGTGAAGTTCTGCTTATTCTGATTGCCTCGTTGCTGAATCTCGGCAATCCGATGACGCCAATTCTTATTCTTTGGATCAATTTGGTGACAGACAGTCTCCCTGCACTGGCATTGAGTATGGATCCTGCCGAGGAAGATATCATGAAACGTAAACCGCGTGATCCCCAAAAGGGATTTTTTTCACGGGGAATGGTTTGGCGCATCGTGTATCAGGGCACAACAATCGGGTTGATTTCGCTGGCAGCTTATCTGATCGGATTTAAAGATGGAGGTCAGCCTTTGGGACAAACCATGGCTTTTGCCGTGCTCGGATTTTCTCAGTTGATTCATGTTCGAAATCTACATTCCAACAAAATATCTTGTTTTAAAATCAGTCCGTTTATCAATAAAGCGTTGATAGGTGCTATTTTTGTTTCGGCAGCATTCATGGTTTTGATTCTTCTGATTCCGCCTATCATGAATATTTTTGGCACTGTCGCTATGGATGGAATACATTGGTCGTATGTATTGCTTCTCTCGCTAGTTCCTATTGTTATGGTCGAATGGATGAAACTCATGAAATTAAACGGTTCAAAAGATGAGTATTAACTTTGCATGATGTATTTTTTGTTATTAATGGATGTAAAATGATTAAAACATAGATTAAATAAGTGGCAGTTTCACACTTACCTTGTTCATTGAGTGGACAAGGTAAATTTTTTTTATTATTTTTGAGGCGGAAAAATCGGTTTATAATCAATTACATATTTTACACAAACAATAAATTTATCGCATGGAGAATCTAAACGAAGCGCTTTTTCTTCTGGTTGTTGGAATGCTTACGGTTTTTGTCATTCTTATGTTGGTAGTGGCGGTTGGAAATCTGATTATACTATTTACCAATCGTTTTTTGCCGCCTCCCGACGATGCCGAAAAGGGGAAACATATAGATCCTAAAAAATTGGCTGTCATTGTGGCTGCAGTGGATATTGTTACGAAAGGAAAGGGCAAAATAGCCAACATAGAAAAAATAGGAACTCAAAATAAATAATTATGGCAAAACAGATAGGATTTAGTCTTTTATATCGCGACATGTGGCAGTCGTCGGGAAAATATGTGCCACGAGTAGATCAATTGAAAGCAGTGGCTCCTGCTATAATCGATATGGGATGTTTCGCCCGTGTGGAAACCAATGGTGGTGGTTTTGAACAAATCAACTTGCTGTTTGGAGAAAATCCGAATGTTTCGGTAAGAGAATGGACCAAACCGTTTAATGAAGCCGGTATCCAAACACATATGCTCGAGAGGGGATTGAACGGCATCCGCATGACTCCTGTTCCGGCCGATGTGCGTCGGCTTATGTTTCACGTAAAGAAAAAACAGGGTACCAATCTCGCTCGTTCGTTTGATGGGCTCAACGATGTCCGCAACTTGGAGAATTCCATCAAATTCGCAAAAGAAGCCGGAATGATTTCCCAGGCAGCGCTTTGTATCACGGTATCCCCCGTCCATACGGTTGAATATTATACCCAATTGGCTGATACGCTGATTGAAATGGGGGCAGATGAAATTTGCTTGAAGGATATGGCCGGAATAGGACGGCCGGTATCGTTGGGTAAAATCGTAAAGAATATAAAAACTCGGCATCCGCACATTCCTATGCAATATCACGGACATGCTGCTCCCGGTTTTCAAATGGCGTCGATTCTTGAAGTGGCCCAAGCCGGTATCGATTATGTCGATGTGGCTATGGAACCGCTTTCATGGGGTACGGCTCATGCCGATGTGCTTGCCGTTCAGGCAATGTTGAAAGATGCCGGATTCTCGGTTCCCGAAATCAATATGAAGGCGTATATGAAAGTGCGTTCCCTTACACAGAGTTTTATTGACGATTTTTTGGGTTATTACATTAATCCCAAGAATCGGTTGATGAATTCGTTGCTTATAGGTCCGGGTTTACCGGGTGGGATGATGGGAAGCCTGATGGCCGATTTGGAAAATAATTTGGAATCGCTCAACAGATGGTTGTTGAAAAACGGCAAAGAGGAACTTACGTTAGACGATTTGCTGTTGAAACTATTCGATGAAGTAGCCTATATCTGGCCAAAGGTGGGATATCCTCCATTGGTAACACCGTTTAGCCAATATGTGAAAAACCTTGCTTTGATGAATGTGATTCAGATGGAAAAAGGCAAGGAACGTTGGTCGATAATTGCCGACAACATTTGGGATATGATTCTTGGCAAATCGGGTAAACTGCCCGGTGAAGTGGCTCCTGAACTTGTTGAATTGGCAAAGGAACAAGGAAAGGAATTTTATACCGGCAATCCTCAGGATTTGTATCCCGATCAATTGGATGAATTCCGTGCCGAGATGAAAAGGAACAATTGGGACTTTGGTCAGGATGACGAGGAGCTTTTTGAGTTGGCCATGCATCCCGAACAATACCGAGCCTACAAAAGTGGCGAAGCGAAAGCGGCGTTCGAAAAAGATTTGGCCGAGAAAAAAGCAGCTGCAAAACAAAATAATGAAGGTGTATCTTCTGTTTCGGTTCAACAAAATGATTTCAAACCCAAAAAACTGATCATTACCATCGATGACGAGGAATATGAAGTAAATATTTCTTACGCGGATGACGATGCAACCGAAAACAAAGAACCCGATAAACCGGCCGATGATGCAAAGCTCGGAGAAAACCCTTCGTCTGCTCCAAAAGGGAAAGTCAAAGAACTTGTCGCACCGCTCGAGGGCAAATTCTTTTTTACGAAAGATCCTTCCGAAAAACCCATCAAAGTGGGGGATAAGGTTAAAAAGGGCGATGTAATCGGATACATAGAATCCATGAAAACCTACAATACGATTGCTGCCGAAGAGGAGGGAACAGTAGTTGAAATCTGTGTCGCGAATGGCGATCCGGTGTATGAAGATGATGTGATCATTAAATTGCAATGAGGATATGGGGGATGTTTTTTCGAGTTTATTTGAAATGACGGCGTTTGGGGTTTTGGATTTCAAAACCGTCATCATGTGGATTATCGCGTTTGTTTTGCTGTATCTGGGGATATGGAAAGAATACGAACCTTTGTTGCTTGTACCTATCGGATTCGGGGTGCTGTTGGCCAATTTGCCCGGAGCAGGATTGGGAATAGTGGATGCTTCCGCTGTTCAGTATGCCGACGGGAGCTATATGAACCTTCCGGAAATTGCAAGCGAATATGGCATCATGAATTTTCTTTATTATTCGCTTATCAAGACCGGATTGCTTCCCCCCATTATTTTTATGGGAGTAGGAGCCCTTACCGATTTTGGGCCCATGCTGCGCAACCTTAAGTTGTCGCTTTTTGGAGGTGCTGCACAGTTGGGTATTTTTACGGTATTGTTGGGTGCGGTTTTGATAGGATTTAATCTGAATGAGGCAGCTTCATTGGCAATTATTGGAGGTGCCGACGGGCCTACGGCTATCTATACGACCATTAAATTGGCTCCGCATCTGTTGGGACCCATCGCTATTGCCGCCTATTCGTATATGGCGTTGGTGCCTGTGATTATTCCGATGGTGGCAAACCTGCTGATGACCGAAAAAGAATTCAAAATTCACATGCGTAACATGGATAAATCGTATCCTCCCAAACATGAGATTAAGCATCTGAAAGTGGTGAAGATTGTTTTTCCTATCGTATTGGGCGTGGTTGTGGCTGTTTTTGTTCCTTCGTCGGCGCCTTTGCTCGGCATGTTGCTGTTCGGAAATCTAATTAAGGAAATCGGAACATCCACGAGTCGCCTGGCTGAAGCAGCTTCGGGTCCCATCATGAATACGGCAACCATTTTCCTCGGTTTGTGCGTAGGCGCCACCATGACGGCCGAGGTATTTCTGTCGGCACAAACATTGGGTATTGTAGTGGGTGGCTTTTTGGCTTTTGCCATATCGGTTGCCGGCGGTATTTTGGGAGTGAAGGTTTATAATATGTTTTCACATAAAAAGATCAATCCGCTTATCGGCGCAACCGGTCTGAGTGCCGTACCGATGGCTTCGCGTGTGGCAAACGAGATGGCGTTGAAATACGATAAATCGAATCATATTCTGCAATATTGTATGGCCAGCAACGTTTCCGGAGTAATCGGATCGGCTATTGCCGCAGGGGTATTGATTTCTTTCTTGGGATAA
>ERZ773359.2346-NODE-2346-length-23991-cov-7.097552_pt1 | contig 23991 bp, 25 predicted proteins | sample MGYA00374955_ERZ773359 | MGnify/ENA primary metagenome ERZ773359 (study PRJEB29098, sample SAMN04486028) | biogas fermenter metagenome | study: EMG produced TPA metagenomics assembly of the Biogas fermentation microbial communities from Germany - Plant 4 DNA1...
TTCAATTTTTATGGTAATTTATTACTCTAAATCCCTACAGTAATTTTACGCTAACATACCGTTTTTCTCTCGTTCAGGATTGCTCCAGACTGAAAACTTCTTATGTTAGACTTTGTGTCCTCCTCTTTCCTGAATTGGAAAAATTGGTTCCATCGCTGCATATAACTTCTGTTTACACTTTACTTTCTGAATTGCCAAATGCCAAAGCCATTGCTGACTGTCATCTTACCCGCCTTACAAATCTTCTTGCAAGTGCCTCAAAAGGCCGTTATGGTAAGGAGAAGGCAGTTGAAATCCGTAACGCAGCCAGAGTTTCTCTTGGATCTTTCAGTGAAGTGAAGTCACTTGAATTACAACAGACCATTGAACTGATTCAAATGATAGAAAAACAGATTAAACAGGTGGAATCTAAAATCAATCCAATTGTGGATTCCCTGCACAGCCCAATCATGACCATACCAGGCATTTCTTACCGAATGGCTGCCATCATCATTGCAGAAACAGAAAACTTTACAAGCTTTGATTCTGCGGAGCAGGTGCTCGCCTATGCCGGATTAGAGCCTTCAGTCTACCAGTCAGGACAGATGACGTCCACTCGTGCGAAGATGGTAAAGCCTACAACGTGGCCGTTTCCCATGCTGCAAAGAAGCTGACAAGGGTCATTTTCCACCTGGTAAAAGCAAACCTGTCTTTTGTCAGTCAGGCATAGTCTAACTGCTCATAGCTATTTTTAGAGCAGCTCCTTGAGGTGCTCTGTTTGTCATGCAATTATCAAGGTTCAAAAATATCTAAAGTCCTTTCCTGCACTTAATCCAAGAAGTTTCATTTTAGGACTTGACTTTTAATAGTTGGTCTTTCTATTCCAGAACAGAAATTTGATCTAATGGCCAAATTCTCCAAATTGCTTTTCCCACCAAGTTTTCTTGGGGCACAAATCCGACATATGGATCTCGACTGTCTTTACTTCCGTTTCTGTTATCTCCCAGTACAAAAAAACAATCTTTAGGAACAGTTACTTCTGGAAAATCGTATGATGGAAGTTCCAATACATAAGGTTCGTCCAAAGGTTTATCATTTAGATAAACAATTCCCTTCTCAATTCTAACTTTGTCTCCGGACAAACCTATAATACGCTTGACATAATTGGTTTTATTGTCTTCAGGTGTTTTAAAGATAATCATATCTCCTAATTTGGGCTCACTAACGAAATAAATTAACTTGTTAACAAATACCCGATCTTTATCTTTTAATGTCGGAAGCATGGAATCTCCATCTACAATAATTATCTCAAATATAAAAGTGCGTATCAACAATGCCAGTACTAAAGCAACCAGAATTGCCTGAAACCATTCCCATGCTTCCTTAGTTGATTTCTTTTTGCTATTTTCATTCATTTTTCGTTCTTTTCGGGTTCTGGTCACAAAGATAGAATCGCTTCCTGAATTACCTTTTGTATTATTCTTTTTTTCATACTCTATACAGGTTTTATATTTGTCCATGATGTACCTCTGCCCTTATACTTGCTTATAATGGAATATGGGACTGTTACCAGCCCCATAAACACTATCTGTTTGTTTGTTTTTCCTTAATTCTTGCAGATTTACCCACTCTATCTCGCAGATAGAACAGCTTTGCACGTCGTACTTTTCCCTTTCGGACAACTTCAACGCGATCTATTCTGGGAGAATGAAGCGGAAATGTCCGTTCTACTCCTATACCATAGGATATTCTTCTAACAGTAAAAATTTCGCTTATGCCTCCGCCTTTTTTCTGAATAACTGTTCCTTCAAAGGCTTGAAGTCTTTCGCGGCTGCCTTCTACTACCTTTACATAAACTCTTACTGTATCACCAACCGAAAACTGTGGTACATTTTCTTTTAATTGTTCTTTTTCAATAGTTTTTATAATATTCATCGGTTTCTTAACCTCCTTCTAGCAATGATTCATAACCTGTAAAAAGGAAACTGAACCACATGTAATATCTAACTAAATATAATATAACTTCATTATATTATAAATTGTTGTTTATTAGCTAAAGCCTATAAGGATAACTATAATTCTATTATGTTTTCAAGCTCTTTCAATAATTTCTTTTCCTCCTCAGTGAGGGTAGTAGCAGTGCATTTCTTTAAGAACAAATCAGGTCGACTTTGCAATGTTTTCTTTAGACTTTGTATTTTTCGCCATTTTTCAATTTCTTTATGGTTTCCTGATAGTAATACTTCGGGAACTGCAATTCCGTCGTATACAGCAGGTCTGGTATATTGAGGATACTCTAAAAGACTATTGGAATGAGACTCTTCTAAAATAGATTCAGAACTACCAAGAACCCCGGGGATCAATCGGGTAACACAATCAACTAACACCATGGCAGGTATCTCTCCACCGGTTAGTACATAATCTCCAATGGATATTTCCATATCGACATACATATCGATAACTCTTTGATCAATTCCTTCATAATGACCGCAAATTAATATCAAGGAATCTTCTTTTGCAAGCTGTTGAGCTAATCCCTGTGTTAATACTATACCCTGAGGACTGAGATATATAGTTTTTGGTTTTTTTTCATGATAATTGTCTAGAACATATTTGATGGCATCAGACAAAGGTTGTACCATCATTACCATACCTGCACCACCGCCATATGGGTAGTCATCTACCTGTTTATGTTTATTGGCTGCAAAATCTCGTATATTATGAGTTCGTATGGTTACATGTTCTTTTTCAACTGCTCTTCCTATTATGCTGGTAGACAAAAATGTCTCAAACATCTCAGGAAATAGTGTAAGAATATCAATCTTCATTTGGGAGCAGTCCTTCCATATCAGTCAGATCCACTATTACACGTTTGTTTGAAAGGTCAACTTTTGTCACAACCTTTTTCAATGCAGGTATTAATATTTGACCTTTGCTACCGCCTTCAACAATATAAACGTCATTACTTCCTGTTTCTATAACTTCTGTAATTCTGCCAAGTATCTCTCCAGTAAAAGTTTCTACCTGGCAGTCTAACAAATCGGTAATAAAGTAGGTATCCTCGGGAAGAATCTTAGCCATATATCTGGGAATCCAAAGTTCTTGGTTTCGAAGTGGTTCAACAGCTTCAAAAGTTTCATAACCTTTTAGTTTTAGAAACACAAAATCTTTGCTATACCGGCAAGTTTGAATTTGTATTTCCTTATAATCCCCATTTTTTAGGTATACAGTTTTTAGTTCATCAAATCTGGTAATCTCATCAGTCAAAGGTTTTACTTTAATTTCTCCCTTTAAACCTTGAGGTTTTAGTATAATTCCTACAGCAAGATATTTTGACATTTGCTTTTCATTCCTAAATAATCTCTACATTAACTTTTTTTTCTTCCTTCAGAGAAGCTGCTTTCACTACAGTACGGATTGCTTTGGCTATACGACCTTGTTTGCCGATTACCTTACCCATGTCATCTGGAGCTACACTGAGTTCTATTGTAACACTATTATTTTGCTCCACACGTTGCACTTCTACCTTATCGGGTTCATCCACTAATTGTTTTGCTAAAAAGCTTACAAGATCTTCCATATTTTTGCCTCCTATAGTACACCATTCTTCTTTAAAAGAGCTCGAACTGTATCTGTTGGTTGTGCACCTTTGCTTATCCAAGCTTTTGCTTTTTCAATATCAATTTTCACTTGGGACGGATTTGCGCTTGGATCATAATAACCGATCTCTTCTAAGAATCTGCCATTTCTCGGATAGCGAGAATCTGCTACAACTACACGATAAAAAGGCTTTTTCTTTGCACCAAGTCTCTTTAATCTGATTTTTACCATATTTTCACCTCCAATGAACTCAAGTACATATATTAGAAACTGATTATATAAAAATCAGTTGATCACTTAGTTTTCTCCTTACATAAAAGGAAACTTAATTTTACCTTTTTTCATTCCCTTAGTCATGCTAGTCATTTGTTTCATCAGCTTCTTAAGTTCCTCATAAGACTTCAGTAATTGATTTACATCCTGAATACGAGTTCCGCTTCCGGCAGCTATTCTTTTCCTTCTGCTGGCATTTATAATTGATGGCTTGGATCTTTCCTCAGGTGTCATAGACTGTATAATAGCTTGGGTTCTGGGTATTTGTTTCTCGTCAATCTGAATGCCACTCATCTTTTTTGCATTCATTCCTGGTATCATTGACAAAATATCTTGTAATGAACCCATATTCTTGACTTGCTCTAGTTGTTCCAGGTAATCATCCAAGGTAAAGGACTGAGTAAGGAGTTTTTTTTCCATCTCCTGTGCTTTCTTCGTATCTATCTTTGCTTGTGCTCTTTCAATGATAGTAAGCACATCACCCATACCAAGTATGCGACTAGCCATACGATCGGGATGGAACACTTCCAGATCTTCTAATTTTTCACCTATACCAGAAAATTTTATAGGTTTTCCGGTTATAGCCTTGGCTGAAAGCGCAGCTCCGCCTCGGGTATCTCCATCTAGTTTTGTAAGGATAAGCCCGTCGATACCTAGTTGTTCATTGAAAGACTGGGCTACATTTACTGCGTCTTGACCAGTCATGGAATCAACAACCAATAATATTTCGTGCGGATGAACCTTGTTTTTTATAGAATTCAACTCTTCCATTAATTCTTCATTTATATGAAGTCTGCCTGCTGTATCTATCAACACAATGTCATGGTTGTTATTTTTCGCAAATTTTAATGCTTCTCTTGCAATAAGAACTGGATCATTTTTACCATATTCGAATACAGGAGTCTCTGCTTTTTCTCCAACTACCTGTAATTGTTTTATAGCAGCAGGTCGATAAATATCACAGGCTACTAATAAAGGATTTTTTCCCTGTTTTTTGAAATAATATGCCAATTTTCCAGCATGAGTTGTCTTGCCCGAACCTTGAAGGCCAACCAACATTATAACAGTAGGAGACTTTGGCGACATCGTAATTTTGCTTTGAGTGCCTCCCATTAGTGCTGTAAGCTCTTCATTAACAATTTTGATTACCTGTTGGCCCGGGGTCAAACTTTCCATAATTTCTGTTCCCACTGCCCGTTCAGTAATTTTTTTAATTAAGTCTTTAACCACTATAAAGTTAACGTCAGCTTCTAAAAGCGCTATTCTAACTTCCCGCATAGCTGCCTTAACGTCTTTCTCATTAAGTTTTCCTTTACCTGTTAACTTCTTTAACGCTGATTGCAATTTATCAGCCAAGTTTTCAAAAGCCAAACTGTCAGCCTCCCAAATAGGTATTCATTAATTCCTCTATTTCCCTGCGGCAAATGTTCAGTAAGAATACTCTATCATCTGATGGTGAATCTTCCTTATAAAATTCTTCATTAGAAAGCTGATTTAATAAAGTATAGACTTTTTTCAGTCTCTCATTGATTTCCGTCAGCCTATGATAAAAGCCTAGTTTTCTATCTATTCTATATAAAGAATCTTCAGCTCTCTTTAATAAATCATGGACACCTTGTTTGCTGATACCTACATTCTCTGCAATTTCTTGTAATGATAAGTCGTAATTATAATAATAATCCATTACATCTCTTTGCTTATCAGTCAAAACATTACCGTAAATATCGAGTAGTCTTGCCATCGTAGTGAATTTATCCATTACTAAAACCAACCTAATAAAATAATGTCGTACAAATCCTATATTAGACTTTGGATTTCAAGTACTAAAGCTTTACAGTCTGTAATTATACACTTAAAAAAATATCCCGTCAAGTATTTTTCTTTGACGGGTATTTTTTTTGACGAGAAGACGAGAAAGTGTTTTCTAGTTCAGTAATGCTTCGACGAATGCCTTGGGGTCAAAAGGCTGAAGATCATCCATATCTTCTCCGACTCCTAAATAGTAAATTGGAATACCTAATTGTGATTTAACAGCAATTACAACACCGCCTTTTGCAGTTCCATCCAATTTAGTTAGAACAATACCTGTGATATCCACTGATTCTTTAAATATAGAAGCTTGTGCAATGGCGTTTTGACCTGTAGTTGCATCTACCACCAGTAGAACTTCTTTATTGGCTGCAGGATACTCTCTGTTTATAATACGATTGATTTTTTCAAGTTCATTCATTAGGTTTTTTTTGTTATGAAGTCTTCCTGCTGTATCACAAAGTAATACATCAACCTTACGGGATTTAGCAGACTGAATTGCATCAAATACAACAGCTGCAGGGTCTGATTTGTCTTCATGCTTTACTAAAGGTACTTCTGCTTTTTTACACCAAATTTCCAATTGTTCTCCTGCGGCAGCCCGGAAAGTATCAGCAGCAGCTACTAAAACTGATTTTCCTGTTTTCCTATATCGGTTTGCCAGTTTTCCAATAGTGGTTGTTTTGCCGACTCCATTTACCCCGACTACTAATATAACTGTAGGTCTGTCTTTAGATTCAGGGTTTGAACTGTCTTCTGCCAATATGGATGTAATCTTTTCTTTAAGCAGGTCTTTAATTTTGGTTACATCTCCAATTTTTTCTTCTTTAACTCGTTTTTTAATATAGTTAACAATGTCTTCTGTGGTTTCTATACCCACATCAGCAAGTATTAAAGTTTCTTCCAATTCTTCAAAAAATTCTTCATCAATTTCACGATAATATTTTACTAATTCGTCTACTCTACTGGTAATACTATTCCTTGTTTTTGCCAAACCAAATTTTAATCTCTCAAAAAAATTAGGTCTCTCCTTATTTTTATTTTCCATTGTTTCCTCCTAATCAGAAATAAAATATAATAAATTCCATAAAGGTTATTCTATATAAAATAGTGTTAACTGACCATAGAATCTAATCTGACAGAAATCATTTTTGATACGCCTTTTTCTTCCATTGCAATTCCATATAATGCATCGCTTATTTCCATGGTTGCCTTTCTATGTGTTATTATAATAAATTGCGTATCTTTGGAATACTCTTTTACTATTTTCCCAAACTGGATGACATTCGTTTCATCAAGAGCGGCATCGATTTCATCCAATATACAAAAGGGAGTTGGCTTGTGCTTTAGAATAGCAAATAAAATTGCGATAGCAGTTAAAGCTCTTTCGCCACCGGATAAAAGTGAAAGACTTTGAAGTTTTTTACCAGGTGGCTGGGCTATTATATCAATACCGCAATTCAATATATCGTCTGGATCTTCCAGAACAAGTGATGCCTTGCCGCCACCAAATAACTTTTTAAATGTTATTCCAAAGCATTGATTTATTTTATCGAATTCTTGCCTAAACCTTCTATTCATGGTAACAGTAATTTCATGTATTACTTTTTCCAGGTTTTCCCTTGCTGTGATTAAGTCATTTCTCTGCCTATTCAAAAATCGGAAGCGCTCATTTACACGTTCGTATTCATCAATTGCGTTAACATTTACATCTCCCAAATCATTAATGTCTTTTCTCAATGCTTTAATCTGTTTAACGGCAAAATATGGAGTCAAATTTTCATCTTTATATGGTAAAGCAGTCTCCCATGTAAGCTCATACTCGTCCCAAATCCTATTTTGTAGACTTTCCATTTCCACTTCATACTTTGATAATTGAACATCTAAACGATGTTTTTGTTCTTTAATTGTATCTATAGTGTGAACCTGTTCCTTAAGTTCCTTTTCAATTTCCTGTAAGCTTTCTTTTAAAAGTAATTCTTTTTCTTCTGCTTGTTCAATGCTGATTCTTAAATAAGAGATTTTGTTTTGCATACTCTCCAAGGCAGAATTATTTTCTATTATTAACTTCTTAATTGCTTCCATTTCTTTTTCATTACTTTTATATTTTTGCTGAATTGTTTCAGTTTCGTCCCTTTGTCTTATTAATTCGCTTTCTATGCGTTTTTTTTGCTCTTTCAGATTTTGTAATTCCTGATACATGGAAGCAAGCTGAATTTTCAGATTAGTCAGATCTTTATTGCATTCCTCTTCTGAGTTCTTTTTATCTTTCAGATACCGCTCAGTTTCTAAAGTAATTTGGTTAATACTTACATTTTTATCCTGTAAAGCTTCAATTTCATTATTAGTTCTTTCAATAGATAAAGATAATTCCTTTAGGTTCTGTTGAATCTGCCTTGCCTCCTCATCTAAAGAAAACAATGTTTTTTCAGACTGTTCCTTAAGAATTACTATTCGACTAAGGCTTTCTTCTTCAGTTACCAATTGTTGTTCTAGTGCTCGCAACATTGTTTCGGCTTGTTCCAATTCGGCTTTGCAATTTTCATACTCTGTCATTTCATGCTGAAATAATTTTTGATTTTGCTTTAAAGTATCTTGCTCGAGTGCTAATTTCTTTTTTAACGACTCTATTTCACGATCCCGTCCTAAAATACTAACATCCCTCATAATATTGCTTCCGCCTGTCATCGAACCTCCAGGGTTTATAAGATCACCAGATAAGGTTACTATTCTAAAAGAGTATGAAAATTGTCGAGCCATAGATATGGCAACATCCATATTTTTGGCAATTACTACACGTCCCAGCAGGTGATGCAGTATACTTTTGTATTTTGGTTCACAAGATACCAAATCTGATGCGATGCCTATACAACCTTCCATCATTAAAACTTCTCGCTCTCTTGCAGTAAGCTTTCTTTCTTGTACAGACGTTATCGGAAGAAAAGTTGCACGACCATAGTTTTTTTTCTTCAAATGATTAATCAGATATTTGGCATCTTCTTCGTTTTCCGTGACTATATATTGTAAACTTGACCCCAATACTGTTTCTACAGCTGTTTCAATTTCCTTAGGAACCTTTATAAGTGATGCAATTACACCACAAACTTTGCACTTAACTTCATTATCATATTGACAGTCAATAAGAATCTTCTTGACAGCCTTATGAAAGCCTTCATATCCTTTCTTCATATCAATTAATACTTGTAATCGAGAGTTTAGGCCTTCTAGATTCTGCTTACTTTTATGAATTTCTTCCTTGTGGAAATCTAATGCCTGTTTTTTCACTTGAATTTTAGTAACTAGATTACTGCACCTTTGTTCTAGTTCTTTAATCCTTTCTTTTATTAACTTAATTTTATTATATAAATTTGTTGAGGATTGTACCAAAGTCTCTTGTTCATTGCCTATCTCACCTTTGTGCTTTTCTATCAACTCCCATCGATTCCTCAGATTGTTCTCCATAGTGTTATAACGAATTAGCTGATTTCTACAATCTGAAATTCGATTTAGTAACTGAAACATGTCATTTTTAGTTTCATTTATATGTTTCTGAAAATTTTGAATTTCAATATTGAGTTCTTTTAATCTTGCCTGAATCATTTCAGATTTTTTACTGGTCTGCTCATAGGCTAGATTTTTTTCATGTATTAAACGTTCTATAGATTTTCCTTCAGATTGAATTCTCTCTATATCTGAAATCTTTTTTTTAAACTCTTCCATCAATCTGACATTGTCTTTTTCAAATTGATGGATTCGCTCCAATAAAACATTCTGCTCCCCTTTTTTCTTCTCCAGATCGTTTAATAGTGAATAGCGCTGTTCCTGAGCAAAACTCAATTCTTTTTGCATATCGGATAAAGACTGGGAGATAAAGTCTTTTTTAGCCTCTGTTTCTTTTTCTTGTTTTTTTAAATCCAGTATTTCACGATCCAAATGATTTATTTGTTGTTTTAGTTCGTTAATACGTACATTAAGTTGACTATACTGGTGGAGAAAGTAGTTCATCTCATACATTTTAAGCTGTTCTTTTTTAACAAGATATTCTCTGGCAATGCGGGCCTGTTCTTCTAAAGGACATAATTGTTGTGCGAGCTCAGACAGAATATCTTCTGCACGTAATAAATTTTCTTGTGTCTTTGTCAACTTTCTTTCTGATTCATCTCTCCTTGACTTATATTTGACTATTCCAGCTGCTTCCTCAAATATATACCTTCTATCTTCAGGACGATTGCTTAATATTACATCAATACGACCTTGTCCAATAATGGAGTAACCTTCTTTGCCGACGCCCGTATCCATGAAAAGCTCTATGATATCTTTTAAACGGCATGTGTTTCGATTAATAAAGTATTCACTATCACCTGAACGAAACACCCTGCGGGTTATCATAACTTCAGAATATTCAACAGGCAATAATCCTTCAGTGTTGTCCAGTGTTAATGATACTTCAGCAAATCCTATTGATTTTCTTATCTGTGTCCCGGAGAAAATAACATCTTCCATTTTACTGCCACGAAGTGATTTGACGCTTTGTTCACCCAAAACCCAACGCACAGCATCAGCAATATTACTTTTTCCACTTCCATTTGGACCTACAATGGCAGTAATACCCTTATCAAAGTTCATATATATTCTGTCTGCAAATGATTTAAACCCATATATTTCCAATCTTTTTAGAAGCAAATTTCCAACACCTCTATCAAAAACAAGCTCTTAACTATTACTTATATACTACTTTCTTGTCCTTTTTTGAAATACTAATGATTTTCCCAGATTTACAAGTGCATTTTGGGCAGCTTTCTGTTCAGCTTGCTTTTTATTCTTACCTTCACCAATGCCAATTATTTTCCGACCATGACAAACTTCAATGATAAACCGCTTATCATGATCAGGTCCGGTTTCCTTTACAACCTGGTAGGTAATCTCTGAAGTGGATTGGCTTTGAAGCAATTCCTGCAAAACAGTTTTATAGTCCTGCTCTCCTTTACCTTCAAAATAGGCTTCAATGGCAGGTATCATTATTTTTAAAACAAAAGTTTTTGCTGCATATAATGAGCTGTCAAGGTAAATAGCTCCAATTAAAGATTCCAATGCATCAGCTAATACAGATGAACGATCTCTTCCTCCAAGGCTTTCTTCTCCTTTTCCAAGGCGCAGAAAGGATCCAATCTGAAGTTCTCTGGCCTTTTGTGCCAGTGAAACTTCTGAAACCACAGCCGCACGAATTTTACTTAAATCTCCTTCTGATAAGTCAGGATAATAATTATATAAATAATCACTTATAATTAAGCCAAGAACGGAATCCCCCAGGAATTCGAGCCGTTCGTTAAATGGAATATTTTCCTTTGATTCGTTGGCATAAGAACTATGAGTTAATGCTGTCTGAATTAAGCTAACATTATTGAACTCATAATCAATAATTTCATATAATTTTTTCAACAGTTCAGGCGATTCCAAAAATAAGTCACATCCTTTTGGTTAAATGAGATAGTCTAAAGCAATTATATATGTAATGTTTTTTTTAATCAATTAAATTTATAAATCGAAACCGATATAATGAACAAAAAGACGCTTATCTTGCTATTATCGCAAAATAACGCCTTAAAAAAGTTATTATAGATTAAATTTGAAATTTCTTAAAGATAATTGTAGCGTTTTGGCCTCCAAAACCGAAAGAATTAGAAAGCGTTACCTCTACTTTTGATTTACGTCCTTTATTGGGAACATAGTCCAAATCACACTCTGGATCCGGCGTATTATAGTTGATAGTTGGCGGCAAGAACTGATCTTCAATAGCTTTAATAGATAATATAGCTTCAATCGCACCCGCAGCACCCAATAAATGACCTGTCATGGATTTGGTAGAACTTATAGGAAGTTTTTTTGCAATAGAACCGAATACAGCTTTTATTGCATCAGTTTCAAATTTATCATTATATGGTGTAGATGTACCATGAGCATTAATATAGTCAATATCAGTTGGAGACATATTTGCGTCTTTTAGGGCTTCTTTCATTGCACGAGCACCACCTTCTCCATTAGGTGCAGGTGCGGTAATATGATATGCATCAGAAGTTGATCCATATCCTGCAATTTCGGCCAGAATTCTTGCCCCACGATTAGTTGCATGTTCGTAACTTTCTAAAACCATAATTCCAGAGCCTTCTCCCATAACGAATCCATCTCTATTAAGATCAAATGGTCTGCATGCCGCTTTTGGTTCATGATTATTTGTTGATAATGCTTTCATTGAGCAGAATCCGGCTAAGGCAAGTGGTGTTATAGGAGCTTCGCTTCCACCAGTAATAATAACATCTGCATGACCATTGCGAATTGTACGAAAAGCTTCGCCTATTGCATTTGTTGATGAAGCACAAGCTGTAACAATAGTGGTATTAATGCCTTTTGCATTGTAACGTATTGAAATCTGTCCTGCAGCTATGTTACTAATCATCATTGGCACAAAAAAGGGGCTGATTCTTGAAGGACCTTTAGTAGATAATACATCTGCTTGTTTTTCCAAGGTTTCAATTCCACCGATTCCGCTGCCAAGTATTACTCCAAAACGTTCAGATATAATTTTATCTTTTTTTAAACATGAGTGTTTTACAGCCATCTCAGCCGCTGCCACTGCATATTGTGTAAAGATATCCATTCGTTTCGCATCTTTTTTTTCCATATAATCCTGAGGATCAAAATTTTTTACCTCAGCCGCAATTTTTGCATCGAAATTTTTGGTGTCAAAACGTGAAATTTTATCGACTCCGCTAATGCCATTACATACATTTTCCCAGAAAGTTTTCACTGAGTTTCCTAATGGTGTAATAGCGCCCAATCCGGTTACCACCACTCTCGTTTTCAACAGAAATACCTCCTTAGTTTAATGAAGTGTATGTTATATTATTACATATATACTATATTATGGTAATATCTAAATATAAATCTTCTTATGATTTTAAAAACATAACTTAAATAGATTAATAAACAGGAATATTAATAGTAGTAATAAGTGCATATATTGGATAATTCGGATTCCCTTTCACAGGGAATCCGATGAAATAAAATATTAGGAGTGCGATTTGATGTATTCAATTACGTCGCCAATTTTAGAAATTTGTTCTGCTTCTTCATCAGGAATTTCCATGTTGAATTCTTCTTCCAGTGCCATAATTAATTCTACAATATCTAAAGAATCCGCGCCTAAATCATCAACGAAAGAAGATTCCATGGTAATTTCATCAGCTTCTATTCCTAATTGTTCTGCTATTATATCTCTGACTTTCTCGAACATTTCTTTCACCTCCTCTCAATAGTCTAATTCTTAATTATATGCAGTGTCAAATTATATTATTACATATTCATACCTCCGTCAATATGTATTATCTGCCCAGTTATATAGTTGCTTTCCTTAGAAGCAAGAAATGCAACCACATTAGCAACATCTTCCGGTTTTCCATAACGTTTTAGAGGTATTTGTTTAAGTATTTCTGCTTTTTGTTGCTCAGTCAGATTATTTGTCATATCGGTATCAATAAATCCAGGCACAACCACATTAACCATTATATTCCTGGGTGCAAATTCTTTCGCTATAGATTTAGAGAAACCTATAACTCCTGCTTTAGAAGCTGCATAGTTTGCCTGACCTGCATTCCCGGCAATACCTACTACAGATGATATGTTTATTATCTTCCCATATCGCTGTTTAATCATATATTTAGAAGCTGCTTTTGTAACCAAAAAGACACCATTTAAATTTGTATTTAATACAATATTCCAATCTTTTTCATTCATTCGTAAAAGAAAAGTATCACGTGTAATGCCAGCATTATTTACCAAAATATCAAGACTGCCTAAATATTTTATGGTATACTTCACCATCTCTTCTACTTCATTTTGCACAGTTACATCTGCCTGAATTGCACATGCCTCCTTTCCCATTTTTTTAATTTCAGCAACCACTTCCTCTGCTTTTTCCTTATTTGTTGAATAGTTTACTGCAATACTTGCACCTAATTCAGCCATTTTTAGTGCACATGCCCTTCCAATTCCTCTGGAGGCTCCAGTAATTAAAACTACTCTGCCCGTAAGATCCATAAGGTTACTCCTTTCCGGATAAAATGTTTTCAGATATTCTTTCCAATGTATTTAGATCTTCTACGTTATACGCTCTGATAGAATTATCAATTCTTCTTATAAACCCTGTTAAAGCCTTCCCTGGTCCTAATTCTAAAAAAACATTTACTCCTATGGAAATCATGTATCTGACTGAATCCTCCCATCGTACCGGACTATATACTTGCTTTATCAGTAATGAGCGTATTTCTTCCGATGTGGTAACCGGTTTTGCAGTTACATTAGATATAACAGGAATAACTGGTGGATTTATGTTAACATTCTTTAATTCTTCTGCTAAAGCATAGCTTGCAGGTTTCAACAGTAAAGAGTGAAAAGGGCCGCTGACAGAAAGCGGGACAACTCTTTTCGCTCCTGCTTTTTTAGCTAGTTGAGAAGCAATATTAACAGCTTCTGTTTCACCAGAAATAACCATTTGCCCAGGACAGTTATAATTTGCTATAGATACCATTCCATACTTTTCAGCCTCTTCACAACACGCTAATAATCTCTCCTCTTCCAGTCCAATAACAGCTGACATAGCTCCTTTACCAGCCGGGACTGAACTTGACATTATAATTCCTCGTTTTCTGACTAAAGGAATTGCATCTCTATAAGTAAAGGATTTAGCAGTAACAAGTGCAGAATATTCTCCCAAACTAAGCCCAGCTGCAATAATTGGATTAAATCCCATATCTATCAAAAGTTGTGCTATGGCTGTACTTACCATCAATATTGCAGGTTGAGTGTTTTCTGTTCTTTTTATTTCATCATCATTTCCATTAAAAACAGTATCTACAAAATTTTCCTGCAGAATTTCATCGGTTTCATCAAAAATATCACGTACACTTTTATAGTGGATGTATAAGTCTTTACCCATACCAATATATTGTGCACCTTGTCCAGGAAACATAAATGCAATTTTCATATGTGAACCAAACCTTTCGATTATTTTGCTTTTTATTTATGCCATTTAAGAATACTGGAACCCCAGGTAAGTCCTGCTCCAAAACCTACTAAACAGACATTATCACCTTTCTTAATTTTACCTGATTTTACTGCTTCATCTAATGCAACAGGTATAGAAGCAGCAGACATATTTCCATATTTATCTAAATTGAAGAATACTTTTGCCATGCTTAGATTTAAACGTTTTGCAGCATTTTCTATAATTCGGATATTTGCCTGGTGAGGAATCAAATAATCGATGCTTTCTTTTTCTAGTCCGGCTAGTCTTAATGCCTCCTCTGCAGCTGTAGACATAATTCTTACTGCAAATTTAAAAACTTCACTGCCATCCATATAAATAGTGTGATAGTTTTGCTCAATGGTTTCGAGAGTAGCTGGCATTCTTGAGCCTCCTGCTTTTACATTTAGAGCGGCCGCACCACTTCCATCAGCTCCTAAGTAGTGAGATAAAAAACCATATCCATTTTTTACCCTGCTTACCACTGCAGCACCTGCCCCATCCCCAAACAAAACACAGGTTCTTCTGTCTTTCCAATTAGTTATTCGACTTAGACATTCTGCTCCGATTACCAGTATGTTTTTATAAAACCCGGTAGCGATATATTGATGGGCTGTATTTAGTGCATATATAAACCCGGAGCATGCTGCCTCCAGATCAAAAGCAGCTGAGTTTTCTGCTTTTATATTATGCTGTACAATGCAAGCAGTAGATGGAAAAGGCATGTCGGGAGTAGAAGTCGCTATTAGAATCAAGTCTATATCTTTAGCTGTTAATTCTGCATCTTCCAATGCAAGTAAAGCGGCATTGGTAGCCAGATCAGATGTGGCCTGACAATCCTCTGCAATTCTTCTTTCTCTTATACCGGTACGCTTTACAATCCATTCATTTGAGGTATCAACAATTTGTTCCAAATCTTTATTCGTAATAACCTTTTCAGGCAAATAGGAACCTGTTCCAATTATGCCTGCCGAATACAAACCTATTGCCATTTTACTCCTCCTGCGCATATGCTAGAGTGTTTTTTATCTGATCCAACACATTATTTTCTAAAAAAAGTTTGCCTTGCCGAATTGCATTTTTAATAGCAGTAGCATTTGAACTGCCATGGGCTTTGATAATGCCTCCGTTTATACCTAGTAAAGGTGCACCGCCAACCTTGGTGTAATCCATCATGTCTTTTATATGGCTTAGATAGGGCTTTAAAACAAGTGCTGCCAGTTTGCTTATGGTGTTTTTTGTCATAGCTTCTTTTAAGAGTTCATAGAAGCTTCGGCCAAGTCCTTCAGTATATTTCAAAACAATATTTCCGGTAAATCCGTCACTAACAAGAATATCCACTACTCCTTCAGGTACCTCCCTAGGTTCTATGTTACCTACAAAATTGATTCTTTTATTATTTTTAAGCAATTGATAAGAGGATCTATATAATTCATTACCTTTATTTTCCTCAGTTCCAATATTCAAAAGCCCGACAGTGGGATTTTCTCTTCCAATTACGCTTTCCATATAAACAGTACCCATAACTGCAAATTGTTCCAAATTTTCTGGTTTGCATTCAGTATTAGCTCCCATATCCAAAAAGAGAGTACCATTCTTTCGATTAGGAAGTATGGATGTAAGGGCAGGACGATCAATGCCTTTTATACGTCCGACAATTAATAATCCGCCTGCAAGCAGTGCTCCGGTATTGCCTGCAGAAACTAAAACTGAATTAGGTTCTCTGCGAACTAATTCCATGGCTTTGACCATAGAACTATCTTTTTTAGTTTTAATAGCCTTTACAGGACTGTCCTCCATATTTATTACCTGCGTAGTATGTATAATTTCAATGCGATCTTTAGGTGCATTTAATTTTTTTAGTTCTTCTCGAAGGATTTGGCTATCTCCGGTTAAGGATAAATCTACATCATATTCAAAAACAGCCTCTATACAACCTTTAATTATTTCACCGGGTGCATGATCGCCACCCATTCCGTCTACTATTATTTTCATTGTTTTTCTCCTCCATCTTCGCCAATGCTTACCAAAATAAATTTGCCACGGAATGCTTCCTGTTGACGAACTTTTGTAAAAACCCAAACAAAATATTTATTGCCTCGGGTACGTACAACCTGGGCTTTGGCAACAAGTTTATCACCGCAAAAGATCGGAGTTTTGTATTTTATATTTGCCACTCCGGTTAATGCTACTTTAGCATCAATTACGGCTATCGCCAGGGATTCTGCCTGAGCAAAAATATAATGCCCTCTTACAATTTTTGTTCTTTCAAAAGCCATTTCTTCAGTGGTTTCCAAAATGGAAATTCCACTGACGCCAAGTTCTAAGTCAACAATCTCGCCGACTACTTCTTTTGCGCCAATAGTACGGAGCTTGTTCTGGTTCTTTGAAGCAACTTTACGGATTCGCTCCCGCAACTCCGGAATGCCAAGTTCCAGTCGATCTAAACGTATGGTTTGAATACTTACATGGAAAATTTCACTTAACTCTTCATCTGTTATAAAAGGATCTTTTTTTAATACCTCCATCAATTCCCTTTGCCTTTCTTTCTTGGGCAAGGTATTTCTAAACATTCTAACACCTCAAACTTAAATTATTATTACTTAAATAGTAATATCAGTTGTTAGTACCTGATATTAAAACTAGTATAAGTTAGATTATTTAGTTTTGCAATACTTATTTAAAATTTTTAAAAAAAAAAACTACCCTGATTTTATAGGGTAGTTTTTAACTAATAGTACTTAGTCTAAATATCCTTAGAAATTACTGCCTTTCTATTATAGTATCCGCAATTCTTACATATACGATGGGAAAGCTTCATTTCACCGCATTGTGAACATTCAGTCATATTCGGGGAGCTAAGTTTCCAATTAGCTCTTCTTTTATCCCGTTTTGCTGAGGTTGTTTTTTTCTTTGGTACAGCCACTTCTACACCTCCTTGTTGTCTTTAGAAAAGAGATCCTTTAGTTGTTGTAAACGTTCAATTAATGAATCCTCAGGGATCATTTCATTAAAATTTACGCATTGACATTCATTTTTATTCAAATTGACACCACATCCAGAGCAGATTCCTTTGCACAAATCACTGCATCTTCTTAGTATAGGCAATTCGCTAAGTATAAAATCCTGTATAATTTCAGTAAGATTGATTTTATCTCCTTCAAATAATACGATGTCAGGATCTCCAAACTTATTTTCTTCTTTAAATAATCGTATCTTAAATAAAAAATCAATCTGCTCTTCATATTCTTCAAGACAGTAACCGCACTGCAAGATAACTTCGCCTGAAACATTAGCACTAAGCTCCAGTTCATTACCCTTATTTACTACTTGTCCTGTACGGAATCAACATCGTCTAGAATGTCGGCAACTGTTAAAAACAAGAGTTTCACCTCGTAACTCACGTTTTCTAATTATAGTTTTCTTTAGGAATTTTGTCAATAACCTTGTAATCTGGCTTCACTAAATCAGTTCCATTGTTTCTCTTGCTATCATCAGTTCTTCATTAGTGGGAATTACTAAAACAGCTACTTTAGAGCAATCAGAAGAAATAAACCCTTCTTTTTTATCTTTCGGTATGCTTTCATTTCGTTTCCTATCAATATAGATACCCAAAAACTCAAGATCAGAACAAGCTTCTTCTCTTACACAAGGTGTATTTTCGCCTATACCTGCTGTAAATACTATGCAATCTACACCGCCCATAGAAGCTGCATAAGATCCAATGTATTTTTTTACCTGATAATTAAATACTTCTAATGCAATTTTAGCTCTTTCCACACCTTTTTGGGCAGCAGAAGTTAAATCCCTAAAGTCACTGCTAATCCCTGACAGACCTAACACACCGGATTTCTTATTTAAAGTTTCATCTACTTGTTCATGGGTAAGATTTTTCTTTTCCATAATATAGCCTATTATTGCCGGATCAATATTACCAGATCTAGTACCCATAGGAAGACCTTCCAAAGGAGTAAAACCCATACTTGTATCAACAGATATTCCATATTTCACTGCAGTAATGCTTGAGCCATTGCCTAGGTGGCAGGTGATAATCTTTAACTCTTCTATTGGCTTACCCAATAATTGTGCGGCTCGTAACGCTACATATTTATGAGAGGTGCCGTGAAATCCATATCGTCTGACACCGTATTTTTCATAGGTTTCATATGGAACTGCATAAAGAAAAGCCTTTCGAGGCATTGTTTGGTGAAATGCTGTATCGAAAACTGCAACCATTGGTGTACTGGGCATGAGATTTCTGCAGGCTTCAATCCCCATAATATTTGCAGGGTTATGGAGAGGTGCTAATTCAATGTTTTCCTTAATTGCTGCCATTACTTCATCATCTATCAGTACAGACTTGGAAAATTTCTCTCCTCCATGAACTACTCGATGCCCTACCGCGCTAATTTCACTCATATCTTTTATTACACCATATTTTTCATTAAGTAGTGTTTCTATTACCATTTTTATTGCATCTTCATGATTGCTAAATTCAGTCTGTAGCTCTACTGGCTCTTTTTCGGCAGTGGTATGTTTTAAACAAGAATTAGGAATACCTATTCGCTCTGCATTTCCTTTTGCTAATACCTCTTCGTTTTCTATGTCTATCAACTGATATTTTAGGGATGAGCTCCCTGCATTAATGATTAATATCTTTGACATTTTTACAGCTCCTCCTTATAAAACTGCTTGCAATACCGTAACTGCAACAGCATTTACTATATCCATTGCGTTACAACCTCTTGAAAGATCATTAACTGGTTTTGCAAGCCCCTGACAAATCGGTCCTACTGCCTGGGCTCCAGCTAAGCGTTGCGTTAATTTATATGCTATATTTCCTGAATCCAAATCCGGAAATACTAGTACGTTAGCTCGGCCAGCCACCTTGCTTCCAGGTGCTTTGCTTTTTGCTACACTATCAACTAATGCGGCATCAGCTTGCAATTCGCCATCGAATAAAAACTGAGGCGCCATTTCTTGTGCTATTTTAGTCGCTTTTCGTACTTTATCAATTCTAGGATGTTCGGCGCTTCCTTTTGTAGAGAAAGATAAAAGAGCGACAATAGGGTCATATCCAACGACTTGCTTCATAGTCATAGCAGTAGATACAGCAATAGCACCTAGTTGCTGTGCATCCGGATCTGGATTCAAACCGCAATCACCATAAACAAAAGCACCGTTGGCACCGAAACTTTTATCTGGCATTTCTATAATAAAACAGCTTGAAGCTACTGATATTCCAGGAGCAGTTTTTATTATTTGAAGCGCGGGGCGTAAAACATCACTGGTTGCATTTACTGCACCTGCAGTCATACCGTCTGCATCGTTCATTTTTACCATCATTACTCCATAATAAAGTGGATCTTTCAATATTTCGGCCGCTTTTTCCAAGGTCATTCCTTTATTTTTTCTCATCTCGGTAAATTCTTTTACATATATCTCCATTTTATCGGAGTTCAAATGATCAAGAATTTCTACACCGCTGAGATCCAGATTATTCTCTTTTGCCTTTTCCTTAATAACTTCAGGATTTCCTAGTAAAATAATTTTTGCTACTCCTTCCTGTGTAGCGATGCAAGCTGCTTCTATAACTCGGTCATCGCATCCTTCAGGAAGAACGATAGTCTTATGTTGCATAGCTGCTCTTTTACGAATGTCTTTCAGTACACCCATTTCATAAACTCCCTTCGATAATATATCTATCACTTATGTGAAAATATTTTATTATGTTGTTAAATTGGTAACAACCAAATAATATATATTCTACACAAAACATCGAAATCCTCCAAAAGAAATTATTTCATTAAAAAAACTAAACATTTTGATTAAAAATCCTTTGTTTTGTATGTTTGTAATAGTATAATAAAATGATGTAACCATGATTATCCTTTCCCCAAAAAAAATTAGTATCCATGGAGATGATACTTTATGAAAGTACTTGGAATAATTGCTGAGTATAATCCTTTCCATTATGGTCATCTATATCACTTAGTTCAATCGAAAAAATTGATAAAACCTGACTATACCATAGCAGTTATGTCTGGCAATTTTACGCAGCGTGGAGAAGCAGCTATAACTGATAAATGGATCAGAGCCAAAACAGCCGTAATTTGTGGCATTGATTTAGTATTGGAACTGCCTGTTATATATGCAGTTCAAACCGCTGAACTATTTGCATATGGTGGTATTCAAACCTTAAATAATACAGGACTCGTTACCAATGTTTGTTTTGGCAGCGAGATAGGTGATATAAAACCAATGCAATGGATTGCAAACATTTTAACAAATGAAAATGCGGAATTCAGTGCCTTGATGAAAAAATATATAAAAAAGGGATTATCCTATCCTGCTGCACGTCAATCTACTTTGCTAGACTATGTAACAAAATATTCACACCTTATTAATGAATATGATGGCAAAGAATTTATAACAGCAGAGATAATTAAGAAAACTATGTCTGGAAGCAATGCTATTTTAGGTATAGAATATTTGAAAGCACTAAAGAAAACCAATAGTAATATTATACCAATCACTATCCCCAGGATCAGATCTTCTTATTCTTGCAATTATATAAAAAAGGGGATATCCAGTGCTACTTCTATTCGTAATGAAATTATAAAATATGGAATGAGTCAGAAAGTACGGGAAACAATGCCTAAGTCCGCATTTAGCATATTAGAAAAAACATATGCTGAAGGTTCATGCTCTATTGACAAGAGATTTATAGATAGCTTAATAATAGGATTATTGAGACGAAGCAGTGTGTTGGAAATCGCATCATGGGTTGATGTTGAAGAAGGCTTGGAAAACCGAATAAAGGATGCAGCGTTATCTGCAACCAATATGGAACAACTGATCTCTCTTGTTAAGACGCGCAGATATGTTCGTACAAGAATACAAAGAATTTTAATCTATTGTCTTTTGGGCCTTACTAAAGAGGGCTTCCGTATGCTGCATGATGCCGGACCTTCTTATTTGCGTGTGCTGGCATTCTCTCAGCGTGCTATACCATTACTAAAAAGAATGAAAGAAACTGCGAAGGTACCTATTATAACCAAAGCTGCACATATAAATCGTCACAACTCATTAACACAAAAGATGTTTGAATATGACTGTCTTGCAACTGACATATACAGCCTTACTCTGACAAATCCAGCCATGCGAAAAGGCGGCAGAGATTTTAGCTATAGATTACTTCCAACAGAATTATAAAGAGGTATCATCTTTTTTACTATTCAAGTTTAAGGTTGATTTTAATTTATCCATCACATCCCATGCGGCTCTTCTTCCTGCCTCTATAACCTCCTCCAGATCATCAAATGATAAAGGATTTATCATTTTTAATTCTGGATATATCAGGATATCTCCCTTAGGAATCGAGTAATTCATGATCTCTAACTGCATAACTTCTATAGTTTGTAATATTATTTCTATAAAATTTTCCGGCGAACGATGGATCCCACGAAATGCTACATCCACTCCTATGACAAAATCAGCACCCATTTGCCTAACCACATTAACCGGTACTCTTTCCAAAATGCCACCATCAACTAATACTTGTTCATCTTTGTAAACAGGCTGAAATACTCCTGGAATAGAAATACTCGCTCGAACTCCTTTGTATACTTTGCCTTCATTAATGATTATCCTTTTACAAGTAATTAAATCAACTGCTGTAACCGCCAATGGAATATCCAAGTCTTTGAAGTCTTTGTTTTTTGTAAGTAACTTAATTAAATCTTCTATTCTCTTACCCTGTATAAATCCTCTTTTGGAAAAACCAAGATCATATGCTAGTTTTGCATTTAAATTATATGATATTCCTTCCATCATTTTTGGTGTGACTCCGGAGGCATATAAAGCCCCAATAACAGAACCTATACTGCTGCCTGCTATATAATCAGGCCGGATTCCGTTTTCTTCTAACACTTGTAATACGCCAATATGGGCAAATCCACGGGATGCTCCGGCTCCAAGAGCCAGCCCCATCTTCGGTTTATGTCTCATATAATCCATCCTTTCCTAATACATATTATATATAGTAACAAACATTAAATTTATCTAATTTTGAATCAACTTTTTTGGAGGTAATATAGTGATTTATGCTACATCTAAGGAAAAAACAAACTGGGTTAACATTCTGCCCGGAATAGCAGTATTTGTACTTTTGATTGCCATTTTACTTCAGCCTGAGTTATCGTATAGATCAGCTTTATCTGGTTTAAACATTTTCTTGCAATCGGTTTTCCCGGCTTTATTACCGTTTTTTATTGTTTCTGAAATCATGATTGGTTTAGGCATTGTTGATTTTCTATCTGTCATTCTAACTCCAGTTATGAAACCGCTTTTTCATTGCCCCGGAAACAGTTCCTTTATATGGGTGATGAGCTTTATATCCGGATATCCTACAGGTGCCAAGCTCACTGCAGAATTCTTAAAAAAAAATATGATCACAGAATATGAAGCTCAACGTATTTTGAGTTTTTCTTCCACATCAGGCCCATTATTCATGATTGGAGCTGTTGCTATAGGAATGCTAGGTTCCGCTGAAGCGGGAATTGTAATTTTGTTTAGTCATTACAGCGCAGCCATTTTTTTAGGTCTCTTATTTCGCTTTTATAGCTACCGAGATGGTAAAAAAAAAATGATAAAAATAATTCATCGAAAAAAAGTTACTATTAAAAGTAAAACCTATAAAAAAAATAGTTCATTTGGGATTAAGCAAGCATTGTCTGCCTTAATAATTTCAAGAAAAAAAGATGGTAGACCATTAGGTCAACTATTGGGTGATGCGGTACGAAACTCGGTAAATACACTATTTGTCGTAGGCGGCTTTATTGTATTATTTTCCGTAATAATTCAATTTCTTATAAATCCCGTCACTAATATTTTTTTTAAGGCATTTATAGGAGGACTATTCGAAGTTACTACTGGATGTAGATTAATCAGTATGCTTCCTTTACCTATGGACATCAAAATTTTTGCTGCTTCACTTATAATTGGCTGGAGCGGTTTATCCATACAAGCACAATCCATAAGCTTTCTATCGGGGACAGGAGTTAATATTGGCCTATTCTTAATTGGCAAAGCATTTCATGGAATTCTTGCGGCAATTATCTCAATACCTTTAACCCATCTTCTCTATCCAGATGCCGTTAATACTTATTTTCATAAAAATTCAATATATATCCCTTATTGGCAGAACATTTTTAATTATTCACTAGTATTATTGATACTCTTTCTTATCA
>ERZ773359.2350-NODE-2350-length-23951-cov-5.597715_pt1 | contig 23951 bp, 22 predicted proteins | sample MGYA00374955_ERZ773359 | MGnify/ENA primary metagenome ERZ773359 (study PRJEB29098, sample SAMN04486028) | biogas fermenter metagenome | study: EMG produced TPA metagenomics assembly of the Biogas fermentation microbial communities from Germany - Plant 4 DNA1...
GGATATTGTAAGTGAAACAGGTGAGGAGCCTGGCAGTTTAATTGAAAGGCTGGAACTTAAAGTTCAACGGGATGAAAATCTTGTTGAAAGTATTGTAAAAAAAGTTGTACAGGATAATCCTAAAGCTGTGTCCGACTATAAATCCGGAAAAACTAAAGCATTTGGATTTCTTATGGGCAGAGTAATGGCGCAGCTTAAAGGGAACGGTGATCCAGAACAGATAAAAAGGTTACTGACCCGGGAATTAAAGTCTTTAATGGAATAATTAAAAGCCATGTATATCTCAAAACTTTTAGTATATTGCTGATTGACGGTGCTAAAGGCTATTGTTATAATTAATGTGATTTACAGAAAGAATTTGTCAGAATGTAAGGGCGTTTTACCACCATATTGGAGCGCCCTTTTGATATATATATTTGTTTTCTTAAGTGGGTGCTTTTACGAAAGGAGATCATGTTATGAAAAATTCTTCAAATGATATAGGTTTCGAGATATTTGGAGCCGATGTGTTCAATGATGCAGTAATGCGTGAACGTTTGCCCAATCCCATTTATAAGAAACTGAAGAAAACCATTCAGGAAGGGCTTCCGTTGGAGCAGGAGGTTGCAGAGGTTGTAGCGTGTGTCATGAAAGATTGGGCTATAGAAAAAGGTGCGACCCATTACAGCCATTGGTTTCAGCCAATGACAGGCATTACTGCTGAAAAACATGATTCCTTTTTATTTACTACAGAGGATGGCAGAGCAATTACCGAATTTTCAAGCAAACAGCTTATAAAGGGCGAGCAGGATGCCTCTGCTTTCCCATCAGGTGGTCTGAGGGCTACTTTTGAGGCAAGGGGATATACTGCCTGGGATTGTACATCACCCGCTTTTGTTAAGGACAGGACTTTATACATACCTACTGCTTTTTGTTCATACACGGGAGAGGCTTTGGACCTTAAGACACCGCTTCTAAGGTCAATGGATGCCATTAACAGGCAGGCTTTAAGAATATTAAGACTGTTTGGGGATACTGCCACAAAAAGAGTCATACCTACTGTCGGAGCAGAACAGGAGTATTTTTTGATTGATAAAAAGTACTATATGCAAAGAAAAGATCTGATTTACACCGGCAGAACCCTTTTTGGTTCAAGGCCTCCAAAGGGACAGGAGCTTGAGGATCATTATTATGGCAATCTAAAAACAAGAGTAGCAAAATTCATGCGCGAGCTTGACAAGGAACTGTGGAGGCTGGGCATTCCCGCAAAGACAGAACACAATGAGGTGGCACCAGCCCAGCACGAACTTGCGCCAGTGTTTGAGACTGCCAATATCGCAACTGACCATAACCAGCTTACAATGGAAATCATGAAAAAAGTAGCTGATAAAATGGGTCTTGCCTGCATACTTCACGAAAAACCTTTTGCAGGGGTCAATGGTTCAGGAAAACATAATAACTGGTCGCTACGGACCGATGATGGCAGAAACCTTTTAAAACCCGGGAAAACACCTGAGAACAACGCTCAGTTTCTAATATTTTTCATGGCAGTCATAAAAGCTGTGGATGAGTATGCAGATCTTTTACGCTTTTCTGTGGCAAGCGCAGGGAACGACCACAGATTAGGAGGTCATGAAGCGCCTCCTGCAATTATTTCAGTTTTTATCGGCGATGAGCTCGCAGATATTATCGAACAAATTGAGACTGGAGTCGCCAGAAACAACGGATGCAGCAGGGAGCTGGGAATAGGAGTTTCGACACTTCCTGTATTAAGAAAGGATTTAACAGACAGAAACAGAACATCTCCCTTTGCTTTTACAGGCAACAAATTTGAATTTCGTTCTGTGGGTTCGTCACAGTCCATTGCGACCCCTAATTTTATTATAAATACCATAGTTGCCGAAGCACTCTGCCAGATAGCCGACAGGCTTGAAAAAGCTTCCGACTTTACGGCAGAAGTGAATAAGCTTTTTAAAGAGCTTATAAAAAAACATAAGAGAATTATTTTCAATGGCAATAACTACTCGGAAGAATGGGTTGAAGAAGCAGAAAGAAGGGGTCTTAAGAATCTTAAGACCACGGTGGATGCTATACAGGCATTAATAGATGAAAAAAATATTAAATTGTTTGAAAAACATGGCATCCTGAATTCTGCAGAGATCCATTCAAGATATGAAATACAGCTTGAAAATTATGTCAAGACCATAAGAATAGAAGCTTCGACAATGGTAGAAATGATAAACAGGCAGATTTTGCCTGCTTCAATAAGGTACATGAAGGAAGTTGCTGATACAGTAAACTCATTAAATGTCGCCAATGTTGATTCTTCCGGTGTAAAAGGTGATCTTGACAAACTTGTTATGCTCACAAAGAGTCTCAGAAATAAAACTGATGAGCTAAGTCATAAAATTCAGCAGCTTGATGAAAATAACAGTGAAATATTGGCACGGGCCATATTCTGCAAGGATGCTATTGTGCCTTTGATGGAGGAATTAAGGTCTTATGCGGACAGACTGGAATGTTCAGTTGATGCCAGCTTCTGGCCCATACCCACATATACAGATCTGATGTTTGGTCTTATATGATTCTTTCACATAAAAATATGTGAAAGAATCAGGATTTGTACCATTCATATACTTTATAGATACCGAAAACTATGAGCGCCAGGATCAGAAGAGTCAGAAAGACTTTAAACAGCATTCTTATAAAGAAACCTGCCAAGGATATTGTAATAAGCCCTCCAATTATAAGGAAGGTATAACCCAATAATGCTCCGAATTTATTGATTACAGCATCTTTAATAGCAATTAATCTGTTTAACATTACTAAACCTCCCATAATATGCTCTATTTATATTATATGGCATTAGAAATCTTCATTTCATAAAAGATCGGTTATACCAATATGAGAAGTGTATTAGAATTTCTTAAAGAGAACCAATATGATTAAGACATAAAAAAGAAGGGACATGTTAACCGTCCCTTCTTCTTTTTTCAATGTAAATATAACACTTTTATGTTGTCATCGGAAATTCTCTGCAACTCTGCAGGATTTGTTAATTGCCGCCGAACAGGGCGTAGAATATACCTGCTGCAACGGCAGAGCCAATAACACCAGCCACATTGGGGCCCATTGCATGCATGAGAAGGAAGTTACCGGGATTGGCTTTTTGACCTTCAACCTGGGAAACCCTTGCGGCCATAGGAACTGCAGAAACACCTGCAGAACCGATAAGAGGATTAATCTTACCTCCTGACAGCCAGCACATGAGCTTGCCAAGAAGAACTCCACCTACAGTACTGAACATAAAGGCAAGCAGACCAAGACCTATAATCATTAAGGTTTCAGGCTTCAAAAAGTTTTCACCAACGGCCTTGGATCCAACTGTAAGTCCTATGAATATGGTGACAATATTAATCAGTTCATTCTGTGCAGTCTTAGAAAGTCTGTCAACAACGCCGGCTTCTCTGAAGAGATTACCCAGCATGAGCATACCAATCAGAGGTGCAACTGAGGGAAGAAGAAGAATGCAAAGAATGGTAACAATTATAGGGAATGCAATCTTCTCAAGTTTGGAAACTTCCCTTAACTGTTCCATTTTTATTTCTCTTTCCTTCTTTGTAGTTAAAAGTCTCATAATGGGTGGCTGTATCATGGGGATAAGTGCCATATAGGAATATGCTGCTATTGCTATAGCAGGCAATAAGTCTTGGGCCAGTTTGGAAGTAAGCCAAATAGCAGTAGGACCGTCTGCGCCACCAATAATACCTATAGCAGCTGCCTCGCCGGGATTGAAACCTAAGGCAATCGCGAGCATAAAAGCTGCATATATACCCATCTGAGCTGCAGCCCCTAAAAATAAACTTGAAGGTCTTGCAATAAGGGGACCGAAGTCGGTCATAGCACCGACACCCAGGAATATGAGAGGAGGATATATACCCAACTCTATTCCCTGATAGAGATAGTAAAGAAGACCGCCGGCCTGATCGCCTGATGGACCTGCTAGTAAATCTGTCATAGGGAAGTTAGCCAGAAGCATTCCAAAAGCAATTGGCAAAAGCAGAAGTGGTTCGAATTCCTTGACAATGGCAAGATAGAATAAAACGCAGGATATAATTATCATTACCAGTTGCTGCCATGTTATAGTGGCAAAACCGGACATTTCCCATATCTTAACAATTATATCGGTTAATGAGTACGTCATGAGTATTTATACCCCCTAATCTAATGCTATAAGTGTATCTCCTGTAGAAACTGTAGCTCCTTCAGAAACAAAAACACCAGAGACTACACCATCACGAGGTGCCATGATTTCATTTTCCATTTTCATGGCTTCAAGAACTAAGAGAATATCACCCTTCTTTACGGCTGTGCCTTTTGATACTCTTATTCTTAAAATTGTTCCGGGCATGGGTGCTTTAATGGCTTCGCCTGAAACATTGCCAGGTGAAGGTGTGTTTTGAGGAGCCGGAGCAGCAGGTGCATTTTGAGGAGCAGATGCTGGTGCTGCGGGTGCAGGTGTGGTAACAGGCTGTGCTTGAACAGCAGGAGCTTGTGATGTACTTATAATTGTTGCTTTACCTCTTTCAACTTCAACTTCATAGTTTTTTCCATTAATAGTCACAATGTATTTCATACTAACATCCTCCATGCAACAGATTTTTAATCTAATGCTTTTATGCTTTTAAATCTCAGTTCTGACAAAGGTATTTTTGTTTCATCACTTACTATTGCCATTATCATGGCTGCAGTTTTTTCATCCACATCATATAATCTCAATTCACCTGCTGAAATATCAGGTGCATTATTTTCATCAGCGCTTTGGACAGGTGCTGTATCCTCATTGTCAGTTTCTTTTTTGCGGGTAAAAGCATTAAGTATCCTGGACTGTATACCTATAATTGCACTTAATGAAATCAAAACAACAAATACAACCCCTAATCCAAATACTGCTAGTATGACACTTTCATAAAATGACATAGAACACCATCCTTTACACTCTTGAAATGGTATAGCTTACAATTTTCGCTTTCTTTTCTTCTCTTTCTTTGAAGAATTTTTTAGCTATTTGCGGGAATGCTATATATGAGAGAACATCCTCATCAGATTTCGCCATGTCACCAAGTTCTTCTTTGGTTTTTTCAAAAATTGGCTCCAAGGTGTCGGCAAATCTTCCTGTAATAGGTTCTTCATCGCCTAAAACTTTCTTAATCAGTTCTGAATCTATTTCGCCGGGTGCTCTGCCATATTCACCTTTAAGATAGGCTTTTACTTCCTTGGTAACATTTTTATATCTTTCGCCTGTCAAAACATTTATTGTAGCCTGAACACCTACCATTTGACTCATGGGTGTTACAAGGGGTGGATAACCCAGGTCTTTTCTTACCTTGGGTGTTTCCAGAAGCACTTCTTCCAGCTTATCCATAGCATTCTGCTGTTTAAGCTGAGCTATAAGATTTGAAAGCATACCACCGGGAATCTGATAATTTAAAGCATCTGTTTCAGTTCCCAAAACATATGCGTCAAGACCACCTGATTGTATGAACTTTTCTTTAATTGGTCTGAAGAAATCATTGATTTTCTTTAAAACGTCCTCTTTAAGGTCTGTTTGATAACCCATTTCTTTAATTGCATAATTAAGAGTTTCGGTTGCAGGCTGAGCTGTGCCGCCAGAGAAAACAGAAATAGAGGTGTCTATTCCGTCACAACCTGCTTCTACAGCTTTAATATAAGTTATTGGCCCCAGACCTGTGGTTGAGTGGGTATGCAGAAATACAGGAACTTTTACAGTTTCCTTCAGAGCTTTGATCAAATCATAAGCTTCCTGAGGAGCTAATATTCCTGCCATATCTTTGATACAGATGGAGTTTACTCCCATGCTCTCTAAAGTTTTACCCATTTCCACGTATTTTTCAAGGTTGTGAATAGGGCTTATTGTATAGCAGATGGCACCCTGGGCATGCGCACCGCATTTTAAGGTTTCTTCGACTGCTACTTCTATGTTTCTGAAGTCATTGAGAGCATCGAATATTCTAATAATATCAATACCATTCTTGACAGAATGCTGGACAAATTTTCTGACTACATCGTCGGGGTAATGTTTGTAACCCAAAAGATTTTGTCCACGCAAAAGCATCTGCAATTTAGTATTTTTGACTTTTTCTCTTATTTTTCTGAGCCTTTCCCATGGATCCTCTGATAAATATCTCAGACATGAATCAAAAGTTGCTCCGCCCCAGCATTCAAGAGAATAATATCCCGCATTATCCATTGTCTCCAGTATTTCTTCGAAATCTTCGAAGGGGAGCCTTGTGGCAATAAGGGATTGGTTGGCGTCTCTTAATACGGTTTCTGTGATGTTTACTTTTTTCATATACGCTCTCCTTTCTGCGCTTATTTTAATTGTCGGCATATATGGTGAAAAACATTTCATATTTACAATTATTTTAATCATTTCAAGGCGCTTGTTAATATATTAACTTATCCTGTAAATTAGGGCAAGGAAAATTAATAAAACAATAAATAATATTATTTAAAAAAAATATTATATAAAATATTATGATGTTATATATGATGCTTTTATATTTCAATAAAACATAATTATTTGATCTAATCTACAATCTGTTTAAATACGACAAAATACGTCAGATTATATATTTTACCCAAAAAAAATACTCAAACTGCAAGTTAAAAAATTAACGATTTTTTTGCTTACAACACTTAACATTATAATGGTTCTGACTATAAAAAACAATTTGCAGTTTTATTGAACTATTATAAGAAATTTTAGGGGAAACATAGAAATTTAACTCAGCATTATCATCAAAGTTGATATAAATTTATGAGAAATGTATACTTAATACATAGTTACTGCTGAAAACAATTAATTTCAGGTCATTACAAGGAAAATATGCCAATTATAAAGATAAAAAAATAAACTCAACTACAGAATATGCTTGTGCTTTTCAAGACATTTCTATGTTACATTAAATTGACATTTTACAGAATCAGAATATTAGGATGGTAGTTCTTTGGATTAAAGATATATATGGGGTTGGTAGATTATGAAAATCCGTTCTTTCAGGGGTGGTGTGCACCCGCCACAGTCTAAAAATACTTTAGAGTGTGAAACCATAAAAATGGGTATCCCTGAAAAAGTGGTTATTCCCATGGCTCAGCATATAGGCGCGCCATGTAAGCCACTTGTCAAAAAAGGTGATACCGTTAAGGTAGGACAGGTTATAGGGGATACAGAGAGTTATGTTTCGGCTCCGGTTCACTCCAGCGTATCAGGAACAGTGACTTCGGTAGATACAAGAATAATTTCATTTAACCGGCCGATAACCTGTATTGAAATCAAACCTGATGGTCTTCAGGAAGTTAAGGAAGATATAAAACCTCCTGTTATCAGTAATAGGGATGATTTTTTAAAGGCTGTACGGGAATCAGGTCTGACAGGATTGGGTGGAGCAGGGTTCCCGGCTCACGTTAAACTTAATCCGCCCGGAGACACAAATGTAGATACTTTAATTATAAATGCTGCCGAGTGTGAGCCTTATATTACTTCCGACTACAGGGAATGTATAGAAAATACGGAGAATATCGTGGATGGCATCAGAGCTGTTCTGAAATGGACCGGAATTTCCAGGGCCATCATAGGGATTGAAGATAATAAACCCGAGGCTATCAGGAAACTTGAGAAAGCTTCAAAAGATTTCTCTGAAATCACAGTTCAAAGTGTTAAAACAATATACCCGCAGGGAGCAGAAAAGATTTTGATTCGGACACTTACCGGCAGAGAAGTTCCTTCCGGCAAACTGCCTGCGAATGTAGGATGCATTGTAATGAATGTCACATCAGTATCATTTCTGGCCTCTTATCTCAAAACAGGTATGCCACTGATCAAAAAACGCGTCACAGTTGACGGATCTTCAGTAAAAAATCCGGCTAATGTGGAAGTATTGATTGGTACACCTATTGAGGAAGTATTTAATTTTTGCGGAGGATTCACAACCGAACCCGGAAAAATTATTATGGGCGGACCTATGATGGGTGTGGCATTTTATTCCATGGATCTTCCCGTGATAAAAAACACTAACGCGTTATTGGCTTTTTCAGATGTTCATGCCGGGTTACCCGAGGAGACTTCGTGTATCAGGTGTGGACGCTGTGTAAAAGCTTGTCCAATGAACCTTCTGCCATTCGAACTTGACCGGCTTGTAAGGGCAAAGCTATATGAGGAGGCAGGGCAAAATCACATTTTGGATTGTATGGAATGCGGTTCATGCTCATATACTTGCCCTGCCAAGAGACGTATCACACAATCTATCAGAATAGGGAAAGACGCTTTGAAAAGGATGGCGAATAAGTAAGAATGTTTGAAGTTACATACATAGCAAGGAGGAATTTATTTTGGAGAAGCGGTTAATAGTGAGTTCTTCCCCACATATAAGAAGTAATATCACAACCTGGGGAATAATGCTGGATGTAATTATAGCTCTTATCCCTGCAACAGGGGCAGCTGTCTGGTTTTTTGGGCTGAGAGCGGCTGCTCTTATAGCAATAACAGTTATATCCAGTGTTTTCTTCGAATACATAATGCGGAAAATATTAAAGAGAAGCAATACAATAGGGGATTTAAGCGCTGTGGTAACAGGTCTTCTTCTGGCTTTGAACCTTCCCCCGACTTTACCGGTCTGGATGGCCATAGTAGGGGCATCTTTTGCAATTGTTGTGGTTAAGCAGCTTTTCGGGGGAATCGGACAGAATTTTGTCAATCCTGCATTGGCGGCGCGGGCAATGCTTATTGTTTCTTACGGCTCCAGAATGACATCATGGAGCGAGCCTTTAAGTGATATAGTTTCATCTGCCACCCCTCTTGAAATTCTGAAAAATGGAGGGGAAATGCCCGGGCTTCTTGATATGCTCCTGGGCAAAATTGGCGGATCATTGGGTGAAGTATCGGCAATAGCGCTTCTTATCGGAGGTGCATACCTTTTTATTCGCCAAGTTATTTCCTGGCATATACCAGTTGTATTTTGCGGTACTGTTTTTATTCTGGCATTTGTTTTAAATCCTGATGGTTTTGATATATTATATCCTCTCTATCATATTCTCAGCGGTGGACTTTTAATAGGTGCCATATTCATGGCCACCGATTACACAACAAGTCCTATGACCAGAAAAGGCCAGATAATCTATGCTGTTGGGTGCGGTCTTTTGACAGTTGTTTTCAGGCTGTACACCAATATGCCCGAGGGTGTGTCTTATGCAATACTCCTTATGAATGTTGCAGTACCTTTGATAGACAGATATACCAAACCTAAGGTTTATGGAGGTGGCACCAATGTATAAAGAAGTTATAAAGCCATCTTTGATACTATTTATTGTTTGTGCTGTAGTTACCGGTGCTCTTGCATACGTTAACGGTATTACTCAGCCAATTATTGAAGAAAATGAGAGAATTGCCAGGCAGGAAGCCATGGCTGAAGTACTGCCGGGAAGCTCGAGTTTTTCTGAACCCATATCATATGAAGAACTCAAAGAAGAAGGTTTTCCTGTAAGCAGTACCATAAGGAATATTTATGAAGCCGTTGATGCTGGTTATGTGGTCGAGGCTGCTGTAAAAGGATATGGCGGGGAAGTAAATATGATGATTGGAATTGACCTTGATAAAAATATTAAAGGTATAAAAATTACCAGTCATAATGAAACCCCCGGTCTTGGTGCGAAAGTAGCGGATGAAGAATTTCTACAGCAGCATTATGGTCAGATACCTGAAGACGGTTTTAAAGTTATTAAAGGTGTATCCAAATCGGATTCGGAAATAGAGGCTGTAAGCGGTGCCACCATATCCACAATGGCTGTAACCCAAGGGGCATCGGACGCGGCAAAACTTGTAAGTGCAATTATAGATGGTGTTAAGGAAGAACAAAAGGATCCGAAACAAGCAGTTCTTCCGGGTGCCGTTGATTTTACCGAACCCGTTCCGGCGGAAATGCTTATGTCTGAAGGCTATGATGTGACTGAGAGAATTGTAAATCTGTATACTGCAGAAGGTATAGGCTATGTGGTGGAAGTTATTTCAGAAGGATACGGTGGACCTTTAACAATGATGGTGGGATTTGATACAGAAAAAAATATAACAGGTGTAAAAGTTGTCGAACACACTGAAACTTCCGGTCTGGGGTCTCAGGTGACAGATACTGAGTTCCTTGAACAATTTAAAGGGGTAATTCCTGAGGGTAATATGTTTAAAGTTGTGACAAGACCTTCAAACGAGAGAAACGAGATTGAAGCCGTAAGCAGTGCAACTGTTTCATCTCTTGCAGTTACCAGGGGAGTAACTGATGCAATAGCTTTGATAAGCTCATTGGCGGGAGGTAACTGACATGGAAGAGAAAAAAGGATTGCTTTCAATATTTACAAATGGAATAATCAAAGAAAATCCAACTTTTAGACTGCTTTTGGGAATGTGCCCCTCACTGGCTGTTACTACAATGGCCAAAAATGGTTTGGGAATGGGAGCTGCAGCAACTTTTGTTCTCGTTGGATCAAATTTGGTTATTTCACTTATAAGAAAAATAGTTCCCGACAAAGTTCGCATACCGGTTTTCATTACTGTGATTGCAGGATTTACAACCATTGTTCAATTACTTCTTGCCGGTTTTTTACCTGAACTGAATAAGCAACTGGGCATTTATATACCACTGATAGTTGTAAACTGTATAATTTTCGCCCGCGCCGAAATGTTCGCACAAAAAAATGGTCCTGTAGCTGCTGTAATAGATGGTCTTGGAATGGGAGCAGGCTTTACTTTGGCGATAACCCTCATCGGGTCTGTCCGTGAAATCCTGGGTGCAGGAACCTGGATGGGCATTCCTGTTACTGCAAAATTGTTTGATCCTGCGGTTTTATTTATCCTTCCTCCAGGCGGGTTTTTAGTAATGGGATTTTTAATTGCAGCTTTCAATAAACTTGCAGACAGGAAAAAATCCGAGACTGAAACTCAGGAAGAAACAGGCTGTGCGGCAGGTTGTCCAGGCTGCAGCAAAGCCATGCATGGAGGTGAGGCATAATGAAAGAATTATTTGCCATACTTATTGGTGCAATTTTCGTAGAAAACTTTGTACTGTCCAAGTTTCTTGGGATATGCCCTTTCCTGGGTGTTTCAAAGAAAACATCAACTGCTGTAGGTATGAGCGGGGCTGTTGTTTTTGTTATGGTTCTTTCCCAGGCTGTTACATGGCTTGTTAACCATTATCTGTTAAAACCGAACAGTTTGGAATATCTCCAGACCATAGCATTTATTCTGACCATTGCTTCATTGGTTCAGCTGGTTGAGATAGTTCTGAAAAAGATGATTCCATCCCTTTACAAGGCCTTAGGTGTTTATTTGCCACTCATTACAACTAACTGTGCAGTTCTGGGTTCGGCACTTCTTTTTGTGGAGCGGGACTATACCTTCATAGAAGCAGTAGTATTTGGATTTGCAGCAGGTTTGGGCTTCACATTGGCATTAATACTGTTTTCAGGTGTGAGAGAGAGACTTGAAACATGTGATATTCCCAAAGCATTTAAGGGTATGCCAATTACTCTCGTTGCAGCCTCACTTGTGTCCATTGCTTTTATGGGTTTTGCAAGTCTGATAATACCATAATGGAAGTTAGAAGTCATAGTATGGAAACTAAAATTTGAAAATTTAGGACTGGAAGAATAAATTAAAAAAGATATTGCAAGTAAGATTTTATTATTCCTAAGAAAGGGAGAAATATATGAGCGTTATAATACCGGTTGCAATTGTATCAGGATTAGGTCTGTTTTTCGGAGTTGGCCTTTCCATTGCTTCGAAAGTCTTTGAAGTTAAAGTGGATGAAAGAATAGAAAAAGTAAGGGAAATGCTTCCGGGTGCAAATTGTGGTGCCTGTGGTTTTTCAGGTTGTGATGGGCTTGCTGAAGCCATTGTCAACGAAGGTGTCGCACCCGACAGATGTCCTGTAGGCGGGGCTTCCATGGTGAAACAAATATCCGGGTTTATGGGCATTGCATCCGGCGAAGTTGTTGAAAAAGAAGCCAGGGTAATGTGTGACGGTAGATTTGACAACATTCAGCTTAAATATAAATATGAAGGCATAGAAGATTGTCATGCAGCAAACCTTCTTTCCGGCGGGGCCGGAACCTGCAATTTCGGTTGTCTGGGCTTAGGAAGCTGCAAGGCGGTTTGTCCTTTTGATGCCATTGTTATAGAAAACGGAGTTGCGAGAATCATTTCGGAAAAATGCACAGGCTGCGGCAAATGCGTCGAGGAGTGCCCTAAGCATATAATACACATGGTGCCTGTTACTTCAGGTTTTACCGTATTTTGCTCAAATAAAGACAAGGGTGCTGTTGCAAGGAAAGCCTGCAAAGTGGCATGCATTGGATGCAGGATGTGTGTTAAGGCTTGTCCGAGTGATGCTATTACAGTATCGGATTTTCTGGCTGTTATTGATCCTGAAAAATGTACAAATTGCGGTGAATGTGCTAAAGTATGTCCGCAGAAATGTATATCTGACAGCAGAGTCCGGGTTACTGCATGATATATGTGTCCCGGACCTGTACCCGCAAGATTATTTTTTCTGGTTTAATATATCGTTTTGGAAAGTTCTATGTTCGTTCCTTCTTTTAAAAATGCTATGGCATTAAGGGAGGATGGGAACTTTAATATTTTTTTTGCACCGGGAACGGGCAATGATATTCTAAAGGGTTTGATATATCGTTTTGTGGTAATGACCTTATTGTTTTTATCCAAATAAATGATATCTACAGGGTATTTAATAAAAAAAGTATGTACAAACTTGCAAGGTTCCAGTAAAAGACCATAATCTCTTTTTTCATATCCCGTTAATCCTAAAAATTTGTGTTTGAATCCTTTAGCGGCTATAACAGGAATTACTCTGCCTGACGGGGATGTGTAGTAGAAATCATATTGCATTATATATCACCCATAAAAAGGATAACTTATCCGGACTGAATTCTAAATAGGAAAAATGTATTATAAGATTATAGGTCCTTGTTTTCCCGCATAATATTTGTTGTGGGAAAAAACATTAAATTTACTTGATTTTATGTGCAAAAAATGTTTGCTAATGACAGGTTTTTTTAACAAAATTACAATTATAACGGGAATGTAAAAAACACCTTTTATTTTTCAGACTTATATAGTATAATACAATTGCGGTTACGCAGGTAACAGCTATGGAGGAATGTACAAAATGATAGCTAAAGAAGTTACAATATCAAGCAAAACGGGTTTAGAATCCAAAATGGCCGCCCGATTAATTCAAAAGGCTTCCAGTTATGAAGCAAATATCTGGATACAAAAAGGTGAAAGAAAAGCAAATGCAAAAAGCCTGTTGGGGCTCTTATCCCTTGGTATTAGTCCGGGAGATAAGATAACCATTATTACCGATGGCAGGGACGAGGCCATAGCAATAAAAGAGCTTGAGGTATTTGCTAATAACGGGATGATTGAATAACTAAAAAGTATTGATGGTGCCGGCTTTATAGCCGGTTTTTTGTTTGTCTGTTTGTTTATAAATAGAATATAGGGAGGTGTTCTCATATGGCAGAATTATCAGAAACGCTAAAAAATCTTCCGGAGCTGCCCGGGGTTTATATAATGAAGGACAGCGATGGCGAGGTTATTTATGTTGGAAAGGCCAAGATTTTAAAAAACAGGGTACGCTCTTATTTCCAATACCGGGAAGACCGTGATGCAAAGACATTAAAGCTTGTTTCCAATGTAGAATCTATAGAATACATTGTTACCCACACAGAAGAAGAGGCTCTGATACTTGAAAATACACTGATAAAAAAGCATAAGCCCAAGTACAATATACTGCTTAAGGATGATAAGACCTACCCATATATTAAAATTACCACCCAGGAAGAATTTCCCCGGATAGAAATAACGCGTCAGGTAAAGAATGATGGCGCAAAATATTTTGGTTCTTTCGTAAATGTCTCTGCCGTAAGAGAATCCCTTGATCTTTTAAGACGCCTTTTCCCTATAAGAACTTGCCGCCGGCAGATCTCCAGCGACCAAAAGAAGCATAGACCGTGTCTTTACTATCATATAGGATTATGTTCGGCACCATGTGCAGGGAAAATCTCCAAGGAGGAATATGGGGAGTTGGTCAAAAATGCCATTTCCTTCCTTGAAGGACGGCATGATGATGTTATTAAAAGGCTTAATGAAGAAATGAATAAGTTTGCAGAAGAATTGCAATTCGAGAAAGCAGCTGTTTTAAGAGACAGAATAAAAAGTATAAATGAATTGTATAAAAAACAGGCAGTTTATTCTCTCAAATTTGAGGAACGGGATGTAATCGGAGTTTATGCCAATACCTATCATCATGCAGTAACTGTGCTTTCTGTAAGGGACGGAAGACTTGTTGGAAAGCGTTCATTTGTATTGGAAGGTACGGGAATGCTGCAGCCTGCCGAGATTATTGAGAGTTTCCTCGTTCAATACTATGACCAAGGTTCTAAAATTCCAAAGGAAATTGCCGTCCAATATGAGCCTGAATATATTGAAGCTATATCAAAAATCCTTTCAGAGAAAAGAGGAAGCAAAGTATACCTCATTGTTCCCAAGAGGGGAGTAAAGGCCGATCTTATCGACATGGCAGCACAAAATGCCAGAGAAGAACTGGAGCTGTATAACAGGAAGGTACTGGCTGAACAGGCCAAATCCAAAGAAGTCCTAAAAAAGCTTCAGGAATCGCTGCAGCTTGAAAAAACCCCTTCTGTGATAGAGGCATATGATGTCTCAAATACCGGCAGTACTGAAATAGTAGCTTCCATGGTGGTGTTCAGGGATGGAAAACCCGATAAGCAGAACTACAGAAGGTTTAAAATGAAAGTAATTACTGAACAGAATGATTATGGAAGTATGCAGGAGACCATATTAAGAAGATTTAACCGTTATCTTTCGGGTTCAAGCGACGAAGCTTTCTCAGTATTGCCCGATTTAATACTCATAGATGGCGGTGCCCAGCATGCCAATGTAGTAAAAGAGGTATTGGATGATCTTGGGATAGAAGTTCCGGTATGGGGCATGGCTAAGGATGACAGGCACAGATCCCACAGACTGGTAAATGGGGTCACCGGAATTTATCTGAATAAAGATAAGGACATACTGCGTTTTATTGCTTCCATTCAGAACGAAGCTCACAGGTATGCAGTTGCATATAACAAAGTGCTGAGAAAGAAGCGTATTCAAAGTTCTGCACTGGATAGTATCCCGGGAGTTGGACCTGTCCGCAAGAAAAGCTTATTGAAGACCTTCGGCTCGGTTAAAAAAATTAAAGAAGCTTCAGTTGAAGATATAGCTAAAGTTGCAGGAATAGGACCTAAGCTTGCGGAGCAGATTAAACATAGTCTTGCACTAAGTGGCAACGTTGACTGAATTTAAAAAATACCTACGGACAATACTTGAAATCAGAAATTGTAATGGTTATAGTATTTGTACAGTCAACGAGTGAGAGGTTGTTGATGAAATATTTTTCTGACTTCTTAAAAAAAAGTGAAAAGTTTAAGAGCATTATAAATGGAATAAAAAAAGAAAATGAGGTTGTAATAAGCGGAGTTTCTGATTCACAGAAGCGGCATCTTGCTCACATGCTTTCAGAGGCATCCGGCATGAAAGGGCTATATGTGGCATGGAATGAGATGCAGGCAAAACATGCCTATAACGATTTATCCTATCTGACAGGAGAAAAGGCTCTTTTCCTTCCGAACAGGGAGATAATGCTGTATGATGTGGAGGCCAGGAGTTTTGAACAAACATACGACAGAATACAGACTCTGGTCAGGATTTTAGATGGCGGATACGATTTTATAGTCACTTCTGTAGAGGCACTGATGCATTTTATAATGCCTCCCGAAAATTTCAAAGAAAAACTATTGTGTTTTAAACCCGGTGATTTAATCGAGAACGATAAGCTGGAACAGAAGCTTCTGGAAATGGGGTATCGCAGGGAGGAAAAGGTTGAGGGAAAAGGACAGTATGCAAAACGTGGCGGAATTCTTGATATTTTCCCTGTTAACGTCGATATGCCCTGCAGGATAGAGTTCTTTGATATAGAAGTAGATTCTATGCGCTGGTTTTCTCCGGAAAGTCAGCGCTCCACAGACATATGTGATGCTCTTAAGATATATCCTGCCAGGGAGATAGTTTATTCATTCGATGAAGTTGACGAAATCAGAGACAGAATTCTTAACGGTCTTTCTGATACTATAAATTCTGTATCTCCAGAAATAAGTGAGCTTTTAAGGAAAAATATTTCCGGTTACATTGATAAGCTTCAGGACAGCCACTATTTCACAGGCGTGGATAAGTTTATCCCTTATTTATTAGAAAAGAAAGCTTCTCTTTTTGATTATCTGAAAACCAGTCATCTTGTCTTTTTTGAGGAACCTGAAAGAACAAGAGAAAGATCCGACAATGTTATTTATGACCTTAACAATCTTTGCGAAACTCTCATGGAAAAAGGCATGATCTTAAAAGGTACCTTTTCGATGCTCTTTGATATTGATGAGCTTGTAGATAGAGTTGTAAACAACTCTGTTGTCACATTTGTACCTTTTGAAGACGGAACATCCATAACAGGCAGTATAGCACCCAAATTTAACATTGATGGATCAAGTATCAGTCCTTACAACGGAAAGTTTGATTTATTGATAGAGGATATACAAAAGTGGAAGGATGAAAAATACAGGATCCTTATACTTTGCTCTACTCTGGAACGCAAACAAAGGGTCATGGAAGAAATAAGGGAAAACGACATATTGGTGGCATCAGCAACCCAGGACACATGGCCTGAAGAGATACCGGTACTGGTAGACAGGGGGCAGCTTCAGACAGGTTTTATTTACAGGGATGAAAAGATAGCAGTTATAGCTGAAAGCGATATTGCCTTTGTTAAAGCAAGAAAAAGACCGAGAGCTGTTCAGCGGGGAAAAAGAATCTCATCTTTCACCGATTTGAAAATTGGCGACTATGTAGTGCATCAAACCCATGGTATAGGTGTTTATAACGGTATTGAGCAGCTGAAGGTGGAGGGTGTAAGAAAAGATTACCTGAAGATTTCCTATAAAGATGGCGGACTGCTTTATATACCGACTACAAATATGGATCTGATCCAAAAGTATATAGGCTCAGAAGGAAAACGTCCCAGACTCAATAAACTGGGCGGGACTGAATGGGCAAAAGCCAAGGCGAAAGTCAAAGAATCTATACGTGAGCTGGCTGAAAATCTTATTCGTATCCAGGCAGAGAGGCAGAATATTAAAGGTCATGCTTTTTCTCCTGACACTGTCTGGCAAAAACAGTTTGAAGAATCTTTCCCCTATGAGGAGACTCCGGACCAGCTGCGCTGTATTGAAGAGATAAAAGCCGATATGGAGAAAGAGACAGTAATGGACAGGCTTTTGTGCGGGGATGTAGGCTATGGGAAAACAGAGGTAGCACTGCGGGCTGCTTTCAAGGCTGTGATGGATGGGAAGCAAACTGCGTTTTTAGTTCCTACTACAGTTTTGGCTGCACAGCATTTTGAGAATTTCAAAGTGCGTTTTTCAGGTTTTCCGGTTAATATAGAAATGCTGAGCCGTTTCAGATCAGATTCCGAGCAGAAAAGAATCTTCCGTGACCTTAAAAGTGGCAAAATCGATATTTTGGTTGGAACACATATGATGCTGTCCGAAAAAGTCAAATTCAAGGATTTGGGGCTCTTAATAATTGATGAGGAACAGAGATTTGGCGTTGAACATAAAGAGACCATTAAAATGCGTTATCCAAGTGTTGATATATTAACTCTTTCTGCTACGCCCATTCCAAGAACTCTTAATATGTCTTTGTCAGGTATAAGGGATATAAGCTTACTGGAAGACCCGCCTGAAGACCGCTACCCGGTTCAGACCTATGTGGTGGAGTACAGGGACGATATAATAAGGGATGCAATAAACCGTGAATTATCCCGGGGCGGCCAAGTGTTTTATTTATATAACAGAGTCCGGGGTATCCAAAGTAAAATGGCCCAGATACAGCGTTTGGTTCCCCATGCCCAATTAAATTATGCCCATGGACAGATGAGTGAACGGACTTTGGAAAAAGTCATCCAATCTTTTGTTGATAAAGAATTTGATATTTTGGTATGTACAACCATCATAGAGTCAGGAATTGATATGCCGAATGTAAACACAATTATTGTGGAGGACGCCGACCGTTTGGGTCTTGCCCAGTTATATCAGCTTAGGGGAAGGGTAGGAAGGTCCAATCGACTGGCTTATGCATATCTTACGTACAGGCGTGATAAAGTTCTTAACGAAATAGCTGAAAAAAGGCTCAAAGCTATAAAAGAGTTCACCGAATTCGGTTCAGGCTTTAAGATAGCTATGCGGGACCTGCAGATAAGAGGTGCGGGAAATCTGTTGGGACCTGAACAGCATGGACATATGGAAACTGTCGGTTACGACATGTATCTGAAACTTCTGGATGAAACTGTTTCAGAGCTTAAAGGAGAATCTGTCAGTACCAGGGATATTGAAACTACAGTTGAGTTTAAAACCAATGCATATATTGATGCAAATTACATCTCTGATGAAGATCAGCGCATTGATATATACCGGATTATATCGGCTGTGGAATCCGAAGAAGATATATCAGACATACAGGATGAACTCATCGACCGTTATGGTGATATTCCCGAAGAAACTATAAATTTGATCGATATTGCATTCATTAAGAATCTGGCGGGAAATATGGGATTTTCAGTCATTAAACAGAAACCCGACACAGTGGTGCTGTATTTTGCTGAACCGGCAGCATTGGATCTTGAAGAAATAGGTCAGTTATTGGTCCAGTGGCAGGGCAAGCTTATGTTCAGCGCAGGAAATCAGCCCTACCTTTCATTGAGAACAAAAGGAATGAGTACCCGCGAGATACTGAATAATATTAAGATTCTATTACAGGGTATGCAAAAATTGAAGTCGCAACTGTGATTGATTATAATATTACTTGAGCCCTAAGTATACGGGTATTCTTTATTTGGTTTCAAAAAAGGGTGGGAATATATGGATAATAAAGAACTAAAAGCAAAGAAAAGCCAGTCCAGGCCCAAAAAAAAATTAGTGAGAACAAACCGGGAAATAAAGAGAATTAAATGGATTACCGCAATAACTATCCTTGTTGTCGCTGCAATAACACTTTATTTTATAGATACAAGGAGTTATGTGGCGAGTGTGGCAGGAAAGAGAATATCAAAAGCTGAATTTGAGTTTTTCTTAAATCAGCAGGTAGCTTATACCGAACAGGAGGAAAACCTGACTACCGATGAAGAAAGGGAAAAATTCTGGACAACCCCTGCAGATGGACAGGATCCCTGGGAAGAGGCTAAAATAAAGGCTCTTGATCTGGCAAAAGAATATGCTGTTCAATTAATCAAAGCAAAAGAGTCCGGGATGAAAGTAGATACTGAAATTAAAACTGAAGTTCTATATTTGCTGGCATCCACGCAGGGTCAAATGACTGATAAGCAGTTTACAGATTATATAAAAGGCTTATATGGCGTAACTCCCAGACAATTGCAGCGCATCTGGGAAAATTACAGACTTATAGACAGATTTAAAGAAGGATATATTGAAGAAAATTACGAAGCAGATCCTCCCGGTCAGGAAGAAATAAAAAATTATTACACTGAGAACAAAAATTCCTTTGATGAAGTAGATTTGAGTTATGTAATTTTTTATAAATATGATAGGGAAAATTACGAAGACCTGTCGGAAGAGGAAATTGAACAAAAGCGTCAACTGGCAAATGAGGCTTTGGAAAAAATCAAAAACGGGGAGAATATGGACAGTGTAATCGAAGATTATACTGAGGAGACTGTTTCATCTGAGGATTCAGAAGAGCCGGATCCCATAGGAAAACTTACTCTTCAATACTTTGAAGGAAATAGTCTGGTAGAATGGGCTTTTGAAAATAAAGTCGGGGATGTTGACATAATTGAAACAGACTACGTCATCTATGTGGCAAGAATTGAAAACCGTACTGATTTTGATGATGTAAGTGAAGATGTCAAAAACAGCATGGAAGAAGAAGCGAAAGAAGAATTCTATGATGATGTTCTGGATGAATGGAGTTTAGAGCCGAAATACAATATTATCAAGAATGATACTGTTTATGAAGCTATTTCCTACAAAAAATAAATCCCCCGGCTGTTTTAAAGGAGTAGCCTTGTGTAAGCCATGATGTTCGGATTTTGAGCTTTCGCAGGAGCAGCTCAAATTCTATGCTGGCATTGGATGAAAAGTGGCAGCATGGCAAAGCTGTATCAGGACCAAACTTTGAGGTTTAATCAAAGTTTGGTCTTTTTTTATTCATATAGATTCAGGAAAAGGCATAAATATAAGCATGTCCACTAATTTGTAAAAATACTGTTTAGCAAAGCCATAATTTCCAGGGAGGATGCTGCTTTGGAAAGGACAAAAAACAACCGCTGCTTTGAGGAACTGTTTCAGCTATATCTTCCAGAGAGGATAAGGTGCGCGGTTGCCAATATTCAGGAGAGCTATATCAGCGATCTGGAAGAATTAAGAATAAGAGCGGGCTTTCCATTGATGGGGGTTTTTTCAGGATATGACTGTTTCATTACACCGGACGGCAGACTTACCGGGGATTCCAGCCATGCCCTGACAGTGACATTGGATGAATTAAATAATCTGTTTTATTCATTGTGTGAGCATTCAGTATATGCTTATCAGGAAGACATTAAACGCGGATTTATTACCCTCAGGGGAGGACATCGCGCAGGAATCTGCGGAACTGTTGTTTATCAGGGCGAAGAGATAACAGGAATTCGGGATATTTCATCGGTGAACATAAGACTTTCCAGACAGCTTAAAGGTTGTGCCGACGGCCTGATTGACAGCATTATCCGAAATAAGTGCGACATATACAATACACTCATTCTATCCCCACCCCGCTGCGGTAAAACCACTCTTCTCAGAGATATAGCAAGACATATCAGTCAGGGCAGCAGCAATTTCAGGGGGCTGCGCACAGCGGTAATTGACGAGCGTTCAGAAATAGCGGCCAATTATAAAGGAATTCCTCAAAACGATCTGGGACCCAGAACTGATATCCTGAATGGCTGCAGGAAAAAGGACGGCATAGAAATTGCCCTCAGGGGTATGTCGCCCCACGTTATTATAGTGGACGAATTAGGAGATCAGAAGGATGCTGAAGCAATTAAAATGGCCTGGAATGCAGGAGTAAGAATCATAGCCACAGCCCATGCCTTTAGTCTGGAAGATTTCAAGGGAAGGTTTGGTGTAGGTCAACTGGCATCTCAAAATGGCTTTGAAAGAATTATTCTGCTGGGCATGAATGATGGAGAAAGATGGGTAAGGGTGATGGATGCCAATGGCAACGAACTCGATTTTCTTAATCAAAATGATTGGCTGTCTCATGATTTTTACAGGTTGCACTCTAATAGGACTGAGGTTGTCAGCCAGGCTGACACAGAGGCAGCGTGCACTTCAAAAATTTATCGAGATACTTGTTAATTTGAAAGGACAAATGTGCGGGTTAGGGATTCCGCTTGTTGCTGCTTTTGAAAACATTGGAAAAGAGAACACAGGTGGTGTCTGGTCTGACATATTTATGCAATGCAGCAGCATCATGAAAGAGAGGAATATAAATGCAGGTGAAGCCTGGAAAAAGGCTTTGGAGAATAATAAAAATATTTATCTTGATGAGTGTGATTATGAGCAGCTTTGGGATTTCGGTGAAAGGCTTGGAAAGTCGGACCGTTTAAATCAGGAGAAAGTCCTGGAACTTGAGAAAGAAAAGCTCACCATTATGGAAAAGAAAGCAAGGGAAGTTGCAGAAACCAGGGGAAAACTCTACAGGAGTTTAGGCGCCCTTACTGGTGCGGCGGTAGTAATACTTTTAATATGACATTTCAGATATAAAAAGCTTTAAATGACGGGCAAAGCCCTGTAAAGGGGAAGAGATATGGACGTGGATTTAATTTTCAGAATTGCGGCTATTGGTATTCTTGTAACGGTTTTGAATATGGTACTCAAACAATCCGGCAGGGATGAAATGGCTCTCCTTACAACCATTGCCGGGGTAGTTATGGTACTGCTTATGGTTGCAAAAGAAATTGTCAATTTATTTGACACTGTAAAGGCTCTGTTCCGTTTTTGAAGCAGTAAATCGCCTTGCAAACAGATTAAAAAATGGAGTACCGATGAAATTATGGAGACTGAATTAATCAGGATTGCAGCTGTCGGAATAATAACTGCAGTTATAGCTTTAATAATCTCAGTTGAAAGGCCTGAGATGTCTGTACTCTTAGGTCTGGTTTTCGGTATTTTAATTATGACAGTGGCATTCAGTAAAGCAGGAGCCATTGTCAGGGTAATCAAAGAAAATATTGACGCATCAGGAATTGATTCCAAGCTTTTGGTGCCAGTGCTCAAAGTTACGGGAATGGCGTATATCACACAGTTTGCTGTTGATATATGCAATGATGCAGGTCAAAAAGCCATTGCTTCAAAAATAGCAATTGTAGGGAAAATTATGATGCTTGCAGTGTCGGTGCCTATAGCTACCTCGATAATAAGAATGATTGCAAGCATACTGTAGTGGCTCCGGTCTTTTTAAGTACATAAGAGAGGCGTGGAAAAATGCGGGTTTTAAGAAGATCAGTAGCAAAGTTGTATGTGGTCGTAGTTTTAATGTTTTTTATAGGGAACTGTCCCGCTTTTGCCCAGTCTGACAATGATTACACTCAAAATGTAATCGAAAAAAAGCTTGATTCCGACGAGATCAGATTAGTGGAAAGAATTGTGGATGAGGCCCTTGATGAGGCTGATATATATAATTTTACTGCTGAAGACATTTTAAAGAGTACTCTTAAAGGGTCGCCCATGGAAAATCTGAAAGGTATCCCTAAATTAGTTCTTTCACTTTTTGGCAAGGAATTACGGGCCAATCTCTCGCTGATACTGAGATTATATGCAATAATCCTTCTGGGAGCGGTAATACGCTGTTTGCAGCCATTTAGTTCAGGTATGCCCAATGAAGCTGCAAAACTGGGCATAAACGGGATTATCATACTCTCGGTTTCAGTGAGTTTTGGCAGCATCGCTGAGATTGCACAAACTACAATCGGGTCACTGCAAAATATTGCATCAGTTGCTATGCCCGCTCTGATTGCACTAATGGCAACGTCAGGTCAGATAGTTTCCATCAGTGCAATTCAGCCTGTGATACTGGTAGGCGTCAATATTGCCTGTCAGATATTCAAAAATATTCTTTTGCCTTTGGCCATCATGGCAGGTTTGTTGTTTCTCATTGACAGTATTTCGGAAAGATTTAAACTGAAGAATTTAGCCAGTCTTTTTAAAAGCTGTACCGTATGGATCACGGGAGTGCTGACCCTGATGTTTTCTATTTTTATATCGGTACAGCGAATAGCCAGCTCATCGGTTGATGCGGTGGCATTAAAAACAACCAGATTTGCCATCGGGACTTTTGTGCCGGTTGCGGGCAAGTACATGGCAGATGCAGCTGATACCATAATGCAGTGTGCTATGGCAGTCAGGAATGCAGCAGGATTATTGACAATTATCGGACTGGTCATTATATGTTTAATCCCCTTTATTAAAGTTTTTATTATTATGTTTGCCCTTAAACTGGTGGCTGCGATAGGGGCGCCAGTTTGCGATGAAGCTGTATGTGATGGACTGGAAGAAGCAACCGGATGTCTTTCGGTTGTCCTTGGAATAATGGGAGCGTCCTTATTTGTGCTTATTCTTCTCACAGGAGCTCTTATGAACCTGGGCGGATTTTTGAATTAAATTCAAATAAGTGGAATAGCTTGTACGTGGAGTGAGTAAATATATGGATGGGCTTAGGT
>ERZ773359.2351-NODE-2351-length-23948-cov-6.130833_pt1 | contig 23948 bp, 24 predicted proteins | sample MGYA00374955_ERZ773359 | MGnify/ENA primary metagenome ERZ773359 (study PRJEB29098, sample SAMN04486028) | biogas fermenter metagenome | study: EMG produced TPA metagenomics assembly of the Biogas fermentation microbial communities from Germany - Plant 4 DNA1...
TATTGAATAATCGAAAAATTCACGGTTATCGGTTTTAAATTCAAGGATAGATCCGTTCTTCAATATTTTTTCATATAAATCCAAAAAGACCTTATTGGTGAGCCGTCTTTTGGCATGCCGCTTTTTAGGCCAGGGATCGGAAAAATTCAGATATAATTTATCCAATTCTCCTTGCTCAAATATATCAAGCAGTAACTTTGCGTCTTCACTTACTACTGCAAGATTTTTCATGCCTTCTTCAGGTATTTTCCTTATGAGTTTAAGCAAAACAGTGTGGATTTTTTCAAAAGCAATATAGTTAATATGGGGATTTAAAGCAGCAAGTGCAGTAATAAAACCCCCTTTGCCCGAACCTATTTCCATGTGGATCGGATTATTATTCTTGAAATATTCGTGCCAACGGCCTTTGTATACCATTGGATTTTCGATATAGTTAACTGAGTTTTTAAGTTTTTCCGCGGCTAATGGATCTTTTCTGAGCCTCATAATATACACCTCATAATAAATTAAGCAAGTTATAACATATTTCGGATGCCTAATATCAAGCCACCGACAGTATCATCAAAAACAGCTCACAAAAACAAATTTCACCTATGAATTATAAATTATGGTGCTGATGTTTACAAGGAAAAGAGAAATAAATCTTGACCTTGGCAGCTAAAAGATATATCATACGGTTGTAAAGTAAAAATGCTTGACAGGGGGAATTTCATGATAGATAATAGGAAAGAAGTTCAGGATTCCCTTAGTGCTGTCGAGAGTGTATTTGAAATCACTGTGCTTATGGATTTTTACGGTCAGCTGTTGACAGACAGGCAGTATGAGATTATGGATCTTCATTACAACAGTGATTTATCGCTCGGGGAAATAGCCGAAGAATTAAATGTCAGCAGGCAGGCTGTTTTCGATGGAGTAAGGAAAGCCAGACAAACTCTTGAAAATTATGAAAAAAGGCTCGGATTAGTAGAGAGATTTAGGGAACAGGAAAGAAACATTGACAAAGCACTGAGAAATTTAAAGAGCCTTGAGAAAAAATCTCCTGAACTGGTAAAAGACCAGAATTATCAAGCAGCTGTTGAGCTTCTTGGTAAAATAAAAGATACTCTTTGATAAGATATAAGAGAAATTTCAATATGATATGCTGAGAAGTAGAGGTACAATATGGTATTTGAAGGTTTATCCGAAAAACTGCAGAATGTTATGAAAAAAATAAGAGGTTCTGCACGTGTCACTGAAAAAGATGTCAAGGAAATGATGCGTGAGATAAAGCTTGCGCTTCTTGAAGCTGATGTCAACTTTAAAGTGGTGAAAGATTTTATAAAATCTGTCAGTGAACGGGCTGTCGGTCAGGACGTGCTTGAAAGCCTGACTCCCGGACAACAGGTAGTAAAGATTGTACATGAAGAACTCATTAATCTGATGGGTTCAGTTCCATCAAAACTGACATTTTCTCCAGCCCCGCCTACAGTGTATATGATGGTCGGGCTTCAGGGTTCCGGTAAAACCACAACAAGCGGAAAACTTGCCAATATGCTCAGAAAAAATGGTAAGCGTCCGCTACTTGTTGCATGTGACGTTTATCGTCCTGCTGCCGTAAAACAGCTCCAGGTGGTAGGTGGGCAGCTTGACATACCTGTTTTTGAAATGGGTACTGACAGAGATCCGGTTGAAATAGCTCAAAAGGCTATAGAACATGCCAAATCCATGCAGTTTGACATGGTTATTATAGATACTGCCGGACGCCTTCATGTTGATGAAGAGCTGATGGATGAGCTTAAACGCATTAAAGCAGCAGTAAGACCTCAGGAAATTCTCCTGGTTGTTGATGCTATGACCGGACAGGATGCTGTCAATGTAGCCGGCTCATTCAATGAAAAATTAGGGATTGACGGAATAGTTCTTACGAAGCTTGACGGTGACACCAGAGGCGGTGCTGCATTGTCCACACGGGCAGTTACCGGAAAGCCCATTAAACTAGTTGGTTTGGGTGAAAAGTTAAACGACCTTGAAACTTTCTATCCTGACCGTATGGCTTCCAGAATACTGGGAATGGGTGATGTGCTCAGCCTAATTGAAAAGGCTCAGGCCGCTTTTGATGAAAAGAAAGCCCTCGAGATGGAAAAGAAAATGAGGACTGCTACCTTTACATTGGACGACTTTCTTGAGCAGATGCAGCAAATAAAGAAAATGGGACCCTTAAATCAGGTTTTAGCCATGATTCCGGGTATGAATTCAAAAGCATTAAAAGGGATTGATGTGGATGAAAAACAATTTGCACGAATTGGTGCCATAATACAATCCATGACAATACAGGAACGCAACAATCCAAATATTTTGAATGCCAGCCGCAGACAGCGTATTGCCAAGGGAAGCGGCACAACAGTTACTGAAGTGAACCGGCTGCTGAAGCAGTTTGAGGATATGAAAAAATTAATGAAACGTTTTTCCAGTGGAAAAGCCAACAAACTCCTGAAAGGAATGGGTGGTTTCAGAGGGCCATTTTAATGGCAATAATCCTGAAATTTCATGGAGTTAATATAAAATATTCACTTAATATTTGAAAGGTGGTGAGATTGTGGTAAAAATCAGATTAAAAAGAATGGGTGCTAAAAAACAGCCTTTCTACAGAATAGTTGTTGCAGATTCCAGAACTCCTCGTGATGGTAAATTTATAGAGCAGATCGGTACCTATGATCCCAAGGCTGATCCCTCCGTTATCAAGATTGATGCTGAAAAGGCTAAAAAATGGCTCGGATATGGCGCACAGCCTACAGATACAGTCAAAAAGCTTTTCAAGATAGCAGGAATTACAGAATAATAATGCAGTGGAGGTGCTATTAATGAAAGAATTACTGGAACACATTGCAAAATCTTTAGTTGATAACCCTGACGCAGTATCAGTAAATGAAGTAGAGGGTGAGAAGTCTGTTATTCTTGAATTGAGCGTTGCTGATGAGGACATGGGTAAAGTTATCGGAAAGCAGGGCAGAATTGCAAAAGCTATCCGGACTGTTATGAAAGCAGCAGCCATTAAGGATAACAAGAGAGTTATTGTAGAAATTCTTCAGTAAGAAAAGAGTTGAAATCAAAAAACCCCCGATTGATATAGTCGGGGGTTTGTGTTTTCACAATGGTTTTATAGTATTGGATTTAAGTCTGTTACTTTGGCTGGATGTATCCTTCGGCTTTCAGCAGTTCTGCAATAAGAACCGCACCGCCTGCCGCACCGCGTACAGTATTATGTGAAAGGCTTACAAATTTATAATCGTAAAGTGTATCTTCGCGGAGTCGGCCTATGCTTACACCCATACCATTTTCAATGTCCCTGTCCAATTTGGTCTGGGGTCTGTTTTCTTCTTCAAAGTAGGTGATGAACTGTTTTGGTGCACTAGGCAGGCTCAGAAGCTGAGGTTTTCCTTTAAAGTTCCTCCAAAGCTGAATTATTTCATCTTTGGCGGGCTTCTTTTCAAATGACACAAACACTGCGGCCATATGCCCATCGGATACCGGTACTCGGATACACTGGGTTGTAATGACCGGGGAGGAAGCCTTTACTATTTCGCCGTTTTCAACATTACCCCAGATTCTTAAAGGTTCCTGTTCGCTTTTTTCTTCTTCACCGCCAATAAATGGTATAACATTATCAACCATTTCAGGCCACTCTTCAAAGGTTTTTCCAGCCCCTGAAATTGCCTGGTATGTGCATGCCACGACTTTCGTGGGGTTAAATTCTTTCAGTGCGTGCAGGGCAGGAACATAACTTTGAATAGAGCAGTTTGGCTTAACAGCAATAAAACCGGTGGATGTTCCCAGTCTTTTTCTCTGATACTCGATAACCTCCAGATGATGAGGATTTATTTCAGGTATAACCATGGGTACATCACCAGTCCAGCGGTGTGCCGAGTTGTTTGAAACCACTGGCGTTCCTGTTCTGGCATATGCTTCTTCAAGAGCTTTTGTTTCATCTTTCGGCATATTTACGGCGCAAAAGACAAAGTCGACATCTTCTGCAACTTCTTCAACTTTTGATGCATCTTTTACAACAATATTCTTAACAGCATCAGGGATGGGGCGATCAAGCTTCCATCTGCCTTTTGTTGCTTCTTCATAGGTTTTGCCGGCAGAACTGCTGCTTGCTGCTATTGAGGTTACTTCAAACCAGGGATGATTTTCAAGAAGAGTTATAAATCTCTGTCCGACCATGCCTGTTCCGCCAACAATACCGACTTTTAATTTATTTGACATATAATTACTGCTCCTTTCAGTAATAATATACTTTTAATCTAAAGTAAAAACTTTTATAATTCCGGATATTAATATGTTTGATTATATAAGATATGGTATTTGATATCAATATATAAAACAACCATTATTTCAAGAGTTTTATTTCACTAATCTGGTACGTACAAGCCAAAAACACAGGGTACCGGAAAAGACAAGTATGGAGCTCTTCTTTCTTCATTAGTCTTATTATGACAAAAGTCACAGAAGATCTCTGGAGTGTTAGTATAATATACGAAATGAACACAAGAATGAATAGGTTTCAATTTTTGAACCGTTTCAAAAGAAAGTATTACCAATATGACAAAAAGTATGCTACAATTTATAGTAAAATGTCGTTATTTAGTTGTTACTAAATGTTTTAGGATAAATACCAGTGTCAAATTTTTGGCGTTGCATTTTTCAGGAGGTGCATATGAGAAAAACTTTCTTTATTTCGCTTAAGATGAAAATAATTATCCTAAGTGTCTTTCTTGTTATTTTTTGCTCGGTGCTTATAGGCGGGTATGTACTTACCCAATTACCCACCATTACAATAAATACAGTGGGAAGAGACTATATAAATCTTTTAGCCTCCATATCAAAACAGATAGATATGGAGAGATTCATATCGTTAAAAAGCAGTGATATAGACAGTGAGTATTATAAAAAGATGGACGAGGACGTTGATTACATAAAAGAATTGATGGGACTTGACCATTTATATCTGTTCAAAAAGAACGCTCAAAATGAATTTTTCCAGCTTACAGGAAGGGCAGATGGAATTGATGTGATTACTGGTGCCACCAGTGAGGCCGATGTAATATCTGAGGCCACAAGCGAAGTAGATATATTTTCAGGAGCTACGGCAGTTTCACGGGACAGTGCAAATATCAGCCATGCAATGCGGGAAAGTTTTGCCGGGAAAGAGCAGTTTGAACTGCAGGATCATCCCCAATGGGGTAAGATTTTTTCAATATACTATCCTTTAAAAGACAGTTCAGGGGATACCATAGGTGTACTGACCGCCAATTTGAGCGGAGAGGCTGCTTACAAAACCTTTACAGAGGTCAGAAACCGGATACTCACAATAGGATTGATTGTGTTGACTGTGGGAATTATTATCTCTATTGCATTTTCAAGCTTTTTGGTCAAATCGATCCAAATATTTAAAAAGCATGTGGAGAGAATTAAGGCCGGAGATCTGACAGAGAATTTAAAAATCAGCAGAAACGACGAGATTGGTTTGTTGGGCGAAAGCTTTAACAGTCTTAACAACGCTCTTGCAAGTATTGTGGGAAAAATAAGAGAACAATCCAGGGAATTAAATGATTTTGCAGCTCATCTGGCTTCCATATCCGAGCATATTGCACATTCTTCCACCGAAACCACCCAGTCGGTGTCAGAAATTGCTGCCGGTGCAAATCAGCAGGCTGGGGAACTGCTATATATCAGTGACAGGTTGGTAGAATTCAATGAGACGGTTGAAAAAATTTATTATTCGCTGGAAGCAACAAGAAAAAAGATTGAGGAGACCAACAGATTATCCAGTGAAGGGAATACCCAGCTTCAGAGGCTGAACCAATCCATTAAAAGCTCAAGCGAATCCTTTGAGATTGTTTCCGACAGAATCAATCAGCTTAGTGTAAATGCCCAGCAAATTGATGAAATCAATAGCGTGATACAGAACATTGCAGCGCAGACAAATCTTTTGGCCCTTAACGCGGCCATAGAAGCATCCCGGGCCGGCGAAGCAGGGAAGGGATTCACAGTTGTGGCCGATGAGATCAGAAAGCTGGCAGAGCAGTCCAAGGATTCATCAGATAAAATAAGAGTAATTGTGGATGAGATAATTGCATCGGTAGAAAGTGTGGTAACAACCAGCAGTGAAGCAGAGAGCAAGTTTACCCATCAGGTTGAAATCATAGAGAATACCAATAAAGCCTTCTTAAATATAATTGAATCTTTGGAGGAAGCTGTTCCTGTGCTTAAAGAAACCTTCGAAAGAGCGGATGAGGTTGTGAAAAGCAAGGATATCATAATTGAGAAGATAGATGCAGTATCGGCTGTTTCTCAGCAGACTTCCGCAGGTGCACAGGAGATATTGAAAGCTACCGAAACCATAAGTGCCCAAACCGAAGAAATAGCAGCTTTTGCAAAAACTCTCCATAATTCGGCCGATGGTCTTTACAACGAAACGAAGATATTTACAATCAAAGATGACATAAAAGAGAATATATAACTTGTTTACTTTTAAAAATATCCGTGATATAATATTACGGCGTAAATACGGAGCGGTCCTCTGCCTGCATATAAAATAGGCTGAATTTAAGAATAATTAACAGACATGAACGCTCCAGGATACAGGAGGAAAGAAAATGGATATAATTCGTGCACTTGAACAGGAAGGCATGAAGAAAAATCTTCCTAACCTTAAGATTGGTGACTATGTCAGAGTCAACGTAAAGGTTAAGGAAGGCAATCGTGAAAGAATACAGGCTTTTGAGGGAACCATCATTGCTATGCGCCATGGTGGTATCAGAAAAACCATTACTGTAAGAAGAATCTCTTATGGTGTAGGTGTTGAAAGAGTTTTCCCCGTTCATTCACCTAATGTTGATTCCATTGAAATCATCAGAAGAGGTAAGGTAAGAAGGGCAAAACTCTACTATCTCCGCTCAAGAGTCGGTAAGAAAGCAAGAGTTAAAGAAGATATTAATGCTCCGAAAGACTAACAGGCAAAATAAAAGGGGACCATTTAGGTCCCCTTTTATTTTGCCTTTTTCTTTTTTTAGGTTAAAATAAAAACTATATAAACTAAGGAGTTGAAAACGTGAATATTCAATGGTTTCCTGGACATATGGCGAAAACGCGCCGGCTTATAAAAGAAAATCTGACACTTGTTGATGTGGTTATAGAACTGTTGGATGCCCGGATTCCTTTGTCAAGTCAAAATCCGGAAATTGATTCAATTCTGGGTTCAAAACCCCGTGTAATAGCACTGAATAAAAGCGATTTGTCTGATCCTGAACTTAACCGGGAATGGGCTGATTATTTCGCAGAGAAAGGCATAGAGGTAATATTTACTAATTCACTTGCCGGAAGTGGACTAAATGAACTTAAATCCAAACTTAAAAAACTGATGAAGCACAAACTGGATGCTGCCCGGTCAAAGGGGCGCCTGCTGCGACCTATAAAAACTATGGTGGTCGGAGTTCCAAACGTGGGTAAATCAGCATTCATTAACCGTATTGCCGGCAGGGCAAGTGCTGCTACAGGTGACAGACCCGGTGTGACCAGGAATAAACAATGGGTAAGAATAAACCCTGAAATCCAGCTTTTGGATACACCCGGGATCCTATGGCCAAAGTTTGAGGATGCAAATATTGGTCTCAACCTGGCATTTACTGGGGCAATCAAGGATGAGATAATGGATTCTGCCGAGCTTGCAGCAAGACTGATGGAAAGGTTAGCTGTTATATATCCCCAAAATCTTATTGAGCGTTATAAGCTGAGCGATATTGAAGGGAGAACTGGACTGGAACTTCTTGAAGAGGCAGGAAGGAACAGGGGTTGCCTGATATCAGGTGGAGAGGTCGATTTTTACAGGATTGCAGTAATCGTACTGGACGAGTTCAGGGGCGGTAAAATAGGGAAAATAACTCTTGAATTCCCGCCAGGGAGGTAAAACAAATGAAAAAAATGACTTTTAAAAGCATAAAAGAAAAAGCGGAGACAATGGATGTTTATGAAGCTTTTAAATGGCTTACATCCATATCGGATGCACATGGAGTGCAGGTAAAAAAACTTGCCGATAGATATCATAAGAAGGTTTTACAATTAGAAGAGGAAAATGAGCGGATTATTGCTATGTCCGCATTGGAACTGGAGGCTTATTCACAGGGATATCAGTTTGTAGGGGGTATGGATGAGGCTGGAAGAGGTCCTTTGGCAGGACCTGTAGTGGCTGCCTGTGTTATTTTGCCACCGGGTATAATGTTACATAAAATTAATGATTCCAAGAAATTGACACCCGCTTTGCGTGACAAACTCTTTGATGAAATTACAGATAAAGCTGTTGCCTATGGCATAGGAACTGTGGACAGCGTTACCATTGACAGGATTAATATACTCGAGGCTACAAAAAAAGCCATGGAACTGGCTATTAAAAATATGAGAATTAAGCCCGATTTCTTAATTATAGATGCAGTTGAATTGCCAGTTGATATTCCTCAGAAAATACTTGCAAAAGCTGATGAAAAGTCCATATCGGTCGCTGCGGCATCCATTCTGGCAAAGGTGACCAGGGACAGAATAATGGAGGAAGTTGAGGAAAAATATACGGGCTATGGCTTTGCCAAACATAAAGGTTATGGTACCAAAGAACATGTTCTGGCTATAAAGGAAAAAGGACTGTGCCCTATACATCGCAGAAGCTTCACAAGTAAATTTGTTTAAAAGCAGGTGAATTCCATGGAAACGGTCAGTTTCAATTCTCAAACTCAACAAATATTTCAAATACTTTCAAAAGCACCTCAGGAGCCCTTTGATAAAGGAGATATCCTGAGGGGAAGGATCGTATCGTTTGAAAATAATGTAGCCCTGCTTAAATTATCCGATGGATCTGCTTTGACTGTGAAAGTTCCCGATGGACTTGAGATAGACATAAACACTATAATTACCCTTGAGATATCTGACCGTATTGAAGGCCAGCTTATAGCCAAAATACTGTCCATTGCCAATTTATCCGAAAGCGATAAAACAGAAATGTCTGTTCTTGAAAGCGTGCTTAAAAACGGGCTGCTAAATAAGATAGACAGCCAAATTCTAAATCAGATAATCCAAAATATAATATCATGGAATGAAGAACCTTCTGTAAAATTAATATCTGATGCCATTGAAATCTTAGAGTTTGAGCCCGGATTAACAGTCGAACAGGGGACCTTTGCCGCTGTTAATAACATAAAGCCGGATTCTGAAACAACTTCTGAAATGTTGAAAATTCTACAAAAAATATCCGAGCATGAGTTTCAGCTGTCAGATTCACTTGAAATTGTGAAAAGTGAGCTTCTGCAAGAAATTTTTAAGGCTGATACTTCCCTTAAGCAGGAGATTATCAGATTATTGGTCATTGAAAATCATGCTAAAGCTATGGTGTCAGAAATAGAAAATGAGTTTCCCAGTCTCTCTGAAAATATAAGTGATTCTGCTGTATATGAAAAATTGATTGAGTTATTTTTGGATCAAGTAGCGGATAGTATAAACGGCAGTACTGTAATCAATAATGAAACAGCTGCTAATATCGCAGAGGATTTCTTGAGTATGGTAAACAAAGATACGGGTACCCATGAAAAAACAAAAGCTTTGAATATGACCGGAAATACGATGGAACTGAAAATAGCACCTGATTCTGAAATGGCAGTTAAACTTTTGGTAATCATACATAAAACAGTTGAAAATATTCATACTCATGAAAAAAGGGTGCTGCAGGATATTGAAAATGAAGTCAAGTTATTACTGGATGAAATTGTTGACAGGATTATGATCGATGAAGAAGAACTTTCCGAATCTATAAGTTTGAAGCAAAAAGCGAGGTCTTTTGCTGATATTATAAAACTTACGAAATATATCATGGACAGATTGAATATAAATAATGAAAGCGCACTGTTTCAGACATTTAATGAAATTGACCAGGCTTTCAGATTCTTCTGGCAGGTCACTTCTTACAACTACTGCCTTCAGCTTCCTTTAAGATTTAAAAATGAGCCGGTAACAGGTGAACTTTATATAATGAAGCGAAGAGGCAGGAATAAAATTGACCTGAATGATTTTACCCTGTTTTTCTCACTTAAGACCAAAGCTTTGGGAATGATAGAGGCATTTATCAATTCCAAAAACAGGCGCATCTCAATAAACTTCAGACTGGAGCAGGAAGAGCTTACCAAACTGTTTAAAGATAATTATATGATTCTTTATAATGGTCTGATGGAAAAAGGGTATATGCTTGTAGATTTCAAGTGCCGGCTTCTGGAAAAGGAAAGAACCAATATATTGAATGCTCAGGAAAAAGCTGAGTCATACCTTAATCTTAAGTCCAGAGTAGATTTAAAAATATAAAAAACAGGAACAAACTTATTTGCGAGTTTATCAGAAAATAAACTAAACCTGTTAAGAGGTAGAAAATGAAAAAAGACAGCAATAAAAATAGCAGCCAGGAAATAAAACTGGCTACTGCGTTAAGTTACGATGCTGGGCGGGACAATGCCCCAAGAGTAGTCGCCACAGGCAAGGGCGAGATTGCCGAAAAGATCGTTGAGAAGGCAAAAGAGGCTAAGGTACCTGTCTACAAGGACCAAAGCCTTGCCCAGTCCCTTGTACATTTATCTTTGGGAAGTGAAATACCTGTTGAGTTATACGACGTGGTTGCTCAGGTTCTTGCGTTTATAGGCAGGATGGAAGATTATTATGACAGAGGTTCTAAATATGAATAACCGTCATCTTGGCTCTATTGGTGAAAAGATAGCATCAAGATATCTTGAGGAAAACGGATACAGGATATTGGCCAGAAATTTCAGAGCTGGTAAAATCGGAGAGATCGACATCATTGGATGGGATGGCGATTTTTTATGCTTTATAGAGGTAAAGTCAAGGACGAACAATCGTTTTGGTACACCGGCCGAGGCGGTTTCACCCGCAAAACAGGCCACAATCAGGCGTATTGCTCAGATCTATATGCAAAAATACGGTTTTTCAGAGAATCCGGTCAGGTTTGATGTGGTCGAGCTGAACATGACAAAAGATTATGAGCCTAAGAACATACAAATTCTAAAAAATGCTTTTTGATGGGGGAATGCTATGCTGATTTTTGATGCCCATTGCGATATATTATCAAAAATTAATTCTGAAGAGGAATTATTTAATAACAATCATCATTGGGATGCAGAAAGGGCTTTGGCTCTCGGTCCTTTTATCCAGGTATTTTCAGCTTTCAATGAGATCTTTCCAAGAAATATTGCCGGTGTAAACATGAAAAAACAGATACAAATGGCCCTCTCTATAGAAGCGAAATATCCTGACAGGTTCAAAATTATTCGGAGCAAAGATGACCTGGATAAATGCATAATGGAATGCTCCAGGCAAAAGGTCTATGGAATCCTGGAGGCTGAAGGTGCAGAAATTCTGGGAGGTTCCCTGGAAGAATTTGAGCGGCTTTATTTCTTGGGACTCCGTATTCTTACCCTATGCTGGAACTATGACAATGATATCTGTGACAGTGTAGCAGGTGAAAATCCTCATAATGGCCTGTCTGAGTTTGGAAAGAAAGTAATTGATAAAGCTGACAGTCTGGGTGTCTTAATTGATGTATCACATGCTTCAGACAAGACCTTTGAAGATGTCTTAAGCATGACCAAAAGACCTGTTACGGCGTCCCATAGCAATGCGAGGGCTTTATGCAGCCACAACAGAAATCTTACAGACAGGCAGATAAAGGCTATTGCCCGCTCAGGTGGCGTGATAGGAATTAACTTTTATTCGTTTTTTCTGGAAAATTCGGGAAATGCGCATATTTTGGATATAATCAGACATATAGAATATATTGCCTCTTTGGTAGGAACTGAATATATAGGTTTTGGTGCTGATTTTGATGGAATAGAGGTCATGCCGTCAGAAATGAACGGTGTTGAAAGTATGTATGATATTATAAATGAGCTTTTGAGACTTAACTATCCGGAAGATGATGTAAAGGCCATTGCCGGAGGAAATTTTGTACGTTTGATGGGGCAGTTTCTGCCATCGCTCCATTCTTGAGCATGTAATAAAAATATTGTATAATGCATTATGTGAATTTGGAGGGCTGATGAAGACAAAAAAACTTGATTTACTTGAGATGTCTTTGGAAGATATGATAAAAGCTTTTGAGGAGCTTGGCTTTGAAGCATACAGGGCCAGACAGGTTTATAAATGGCTGTATTCAGGACAGCTCGACTTTGAAGAAATGAGCAATCTTCCTAAAGACATGAGAAAAATACTGACTGATAATTTCATCAACGGTGGTCTTACTGTAACTAATAGGTTAGTTTCAAAAATAGATGGCACCAGAAAATATCTTTTTGAACTTTCTGATGGCAATATAATAGAAAGTGTACTTATGAAGTATCATTACGGCTATTCAGTGTGTCTGTCTACACAGGTAGGCTGCCGTATGGGCTGCACCTTTTGTGCTTCAGCACCGTTGGGATTAGTAAGAAATTTGACAGTCGGTGAAATGCTTGGCCAGATATTGTCCATCTTAAATGACATAGGTGAAAGAATCGGTCATGTAGTATTAATGGGGATAGGAGAGCCGTTTGACAATTATGATAACGTATTGGCTTTCTTAAGGAGGATAAGCAGAGAAGATACACTTAATATCAGCTACAGAAAAATGACTGTATCTACCTGTGGAATTGTGCCCCGGATTTTGGATTTTGCAGATGAAGGCATACCTGTAAATTTATCAGTATCACTGCATGCTCCAAATGACGGGATAAGACAACAAACCATGCCTGTTGCCAGAAGGTGGAGTTTTGATGAACTTATACAGGCATGCATAAAATATTCTGAAATTACTTCAAGGCGGGTAACTTATGAGTATGCACTTATAAAGGATGTAAATGATGCAAAAGAACATGCAAAAATTCTGGCAGATAGACTAAAGGGTACATTGTGTCATGTGAACCTTATACCTGTCAATACTGTGGAAGGTACAAACTTTGACAAAAGTTCTAAGCAGAGAATAAAAGAATTTAAGCATGTTTTGGAAAAGTCAAAGATTCCTGTTACTGTAAGGCGGGAATTGGGAAGTGATATAATGGCAGCTTGTGGTCAGCTGCGCAGAAATACCCTGATTGATAACGGGAAGGTGTAATTTGTGAAGTATGCAGCTATCAGTGATATTGGTCTGAAGCGAGACAAAAACGAAGATAACTGGAACATTATTCTGGACAAGGAAGGAAACCCTGTCGGATTTATTATTGCTGATGGTATGGGCGGTCATTTTGCAGGGGAAGAAGCAAGTCGCATAGCCGTTGAAGAGATATCTTCAATGGTATTGGACTGTGTGGCACAAAATCCAACACCTGAAACTATTCAGAAAGTTCTTACAGACAGGATTCTCGAAATAAACAATAAAATAATGCAGTTCTCCAACGACAAACTGGGTGGGCTTGAAAGCGGCACCACTCTTTCTGTCGGAGTTGTGAGCAATAATTGTCTGTATATAGCTCATATTGGAGACAGCAGGGTATATTGTATCCGTGACAATAAAATTATTCGACTTACTCAGGATCATTCCTATGTGGCTGAGTTAATAAAAGACGGTATTATCAGTTCTGATGAAGCAGTTAATCATCCGAACCGGAACCGTTTGACAAGGGCTTTGGGATTTAAGGAGAATTTTATGCCGGATTTTTACACATTCCCCATTTTGCCGGGAGACGTATATGTTTTTTGTACTGATGGACTTTACGAAGATGTTGATGATCAGAAGATTTTGGATGTTGTGAATACTGAACCGAGACAAACTGTTGCAAAACGTCTTGTAGAGATGGCAAAAGAACATGGTGGAAATGATAATATCACGGTTATTGTAGCTTGGATGTAGGTACTAAAGGGGTGAGAAAATGACAGGCGTAGTGTTAGGAAACAGATATGAAATAATATCCGAAATTGGCTCTGGTGGCATGGCCAGGGTATATAAAGCAAAAGATCGTTATTTGCAGAGAACTATAGCAATAAAGGTACTTAAAGATGAATTCAAAGAAGACAATGAATTTTTGAAAAGATTTGATACAGAAGCTCAGGCAGCGGCTAATCTCACACATCCCAATATCGTTCAGATATATGATGTGGGCAGGGATAATGATCAATATTATATAGTAATGGAATATGTGGATGGTATTACCCTTAAGGAATACATCCGTCAAAGGTCATATCTCGACTGGAGGGAAGCTGTAAATATCTCCATTCAGATATGCAGTGCGCTTTCAAAAGCTCACAGCAGAAATATTATTCACAGGGACATAAAACCTCATAATATTATTATGACATCTGACGGTGTTCCCAAGATCACTGATTTTGGGATAGCACGTCTTGTGACAAGCGAAACGGCCACTATGAGAATAGATACAGTGGGTTCTGTACATTATTCTTCGCCGGAACAAGTCCGGGGCGGGTATACAGATGAACAGTCAGATATATATTCTGTAGGTGTAACAATTTTCGAAATGGTCACAGGTCGTGTACCCTTTGACGGTGAGACCACTGTGGCAGTTGCAATTAAACATCTTCAGGAAGAACCACCTTTGCCATCATCTATTAAACCCGGAATACCAAAGGCACTGGATAGAATTATTCTGCAAGCCATGGCAAAAAATAAACAGGACCGGTATGCTACTATAACCGAGCTTATTTCCGATCTTGAAAACATTCGTGCAAGGTCCGGAGTTTCAGATGAGATTCTTTTGCCAAATATAAGAAAAGAAAGTGATAAATTCAGTACAAGAAAATACACACCATTGGGAGATGAGGATTTGGCAAAGAGTGTGAACAGAAGAAAAAAAGAACCTGAGAATAATGAAGAGAAAAATAAGTATTTATTCCCTCTTTTATACGTAACACTTATTGTTGCCATATTGGGAAGTGTAGGCTATTTCGTAAAAACCATTCTGGGTGAAATAATCACACCGCCCGATGAGTGGCCCAAAGAGATAGTTCTTGAGTCCTATGTAAATCGTGACATTAATGAGGTCCTGCTTGAACTTGAGAACGATGGCATCACCCCTGAAGTAATATATCAAAATGATGATATCGTTAAAGAAAACATTATTTTTGAACAAAGTCCCCCACCGGGTTCTTCTTTTAAAGTAGGAGGAATTACACCATTGGTTCTTAAAGTAAGTAAAGGCCCAAAAATGGTGGAAATTCCAGATGTGAAATGGCAGGATCATAATGCTGCTAAATATATGCTTGAGGACGAGTATGGACTTATAGTTGAAGAGATTGCCGAACACAATGAGGAAGTTGCGGCCAATCTTGCTATAAGGACTGAGCCCGGAAAAGGTGCTGAGGTCAGGGAAGGAACCAAGGTGATTCTTTACTGGAGTTTGGGACCCAAAAAGGAACAGGTGGTAGTTCCTGATGTAATAGGGGATACTTATGAGGTCGCCAGGAAAAAGCTGATGGATGCAAAACTAAAGGTTGGAAACACTTTCCCTGAAGGAAGGGAAGGTCATCAGGGTGTTATTACCGACCAGGCACCAAAACCGGGTATGACGGTTGATGAAGATACGCCTGTAGATTTGTTCTTTGAGGAATCAAAAGAGACAGGCGGAAATATTCCTGATGATATTCCGGTGGATAATAAACGATATAAAATAAAGCTTCCAAAAGAATTCAACAGAGATGAAACTGTACGGTTCAGGGCTGAAATAATTGAATCAGATTCAGGATCAGTATATGAACTGTTTGATTATTACGAAGTGCCGACTAAAGAGTTCCCGAAAGATATTACAGTGAATTTTCCGGTACCGGAAGGAGTTATCAGGATCTATATAAATGACAGAATAGTGCTGGAAGAATGGTTTTGATACTGAGATACATGGTTTGTCTGTTATAAGGAGTGGTTCGATTTTTGCTTAAAGGAATAATTACAAAAGGAGTAGGCGGTTTTTATGAAGTTTTGTGCGATGACAATACTACTTATACGTGTAAGGTAAGGGGGGTATACCGTAAAGATGGCGGTATAACTCCATTGCCTGGTGATATTGTAACTTTTAAGGTGCTGGACGAAAAAGACAGGGAAGGCCATATTGAGGAAATCAAGGAGCGCCGGAATTATTTTAACAGGCCTCCGGTGGCAAATATTGACCAGTTAGTCATTGTCATAGCTGTAGAAAGTCCGAATCCTGACTTCATGCTGGTGGATAAATTAATAATTACGTGCATGTCTAAAAATATAAGACCGCTGCTTGTTATAAACAAGACTGATCTGGATAAAAGCAATGGTGCTGAAGAAATTGCGTCCAGCTATCGCTCCACAGGTTTTCCCATCATTTATCTGAACAAATTTGAAAAAGATAAATATGAGGACCTTCATCGGGAACTTACGGGGCATATTACTGCTTTTGCAGGCCAGTCAGGTGTGGGGAAATCTACCATACTTAATATAGTTATGGATAACTGGCTCATGGATACAGGGGAAGTCAGTGATAAAATAAAAAGGGGAAGGCACACAACAAGGCATGTCCAGCTTTTCAAGCTGGACGAGGGCGGCTTTATAGTCGATACACCCGGTTTCAGCTCTTTTTCAATTAATGATATAGAGCATGATGAACTTGAAAATATGTATCCTGAATTTGAACCGGCAATAGGATATTGCAGATTTAAAGGCTGCAGCCATACCTGTGAGCCTGATTGTGCCGTAAGAGAGCTTGTAAGCGAGGGCAAGCTTGACGAAAGACGTTATAACAGGTATGTTGAACTTTACAGGCAGCTTAAAGAGAATTTTGATAACAGATATAAAAGATAGTATTCACCTTCCCTTTAATCAGACTCCGGAAAAGAGTTGAGGCATGTTTCAGGTATGCCTCACAGCAGGCATGCTGAGAATATGAAAAGCCAGCTGATGAATGTTTTTGAGTTGATCTGATTTGTTATTAGGGGAGGATATCTTGGAATCACGATTTAACAAACTGATAATCAAAATAAGAAAAATATCAGTTAAAAACCGAATTGTTTTCTCCATTAATCTTACATCCATAATACCCATCGTTATAATTGGCGTAATTTCATATTTTATCTACTTTAATTCTGTAAAAGATAAAATATCTGAGACTACAACCCAAAGTCTTCTGCTTTCAGAAATGAACATCGATATGGCAATCGAACGTCTTGAAAGTAATAGTATCGAAATCTCCTTTTCCGAGGAAGCTCAATATGCATTAAGAAATTTAAGTAAACTTACAGATTTTGAAATATTCACACTGGAGCAAAAGCTGCAGAGTCAGTCTGCTCAACAATTCACACTCACATATTTCGTCTCTGATGTTATTTTATTTCGTTTATTCCAGTGCCGGTAATAATTATGTGTATTGTCTTTGTACTGGGGTATATAATTCTTGAGAAAACCATCTTCGGCCGGATGATATATGGTACCGGTGGAAATGAGCAGGCTTCAAGGCTTTCCGGTGTTTCGGTCAACAAAGTGAGGTATCTGGTTTTTGCTATCCATGGCTTCCTTGCAGCTTTAGCAGGAATAATACTATTGTCCAGGGTAAACAGTGGTCAGCCGGGTGTAGGTACGGGCTATGAAATGGATATTATCACCGGATGCGTATTGGGAGGTATCAGTGTGTCCGGCGGTGAAGGAAAAATTTCAGGCGTTATCGTCGGAGTTCTGACCATAGGCGTTTTATCCAATGGTATGGTGCTGCTGGGTATCAATGAGTTCTGGCAAATGATTGCAAAAGGCACCGTGTTGCTGATAGCAGTGATTGTAGATAAGACATCACAAAAAACAGGTGCAAAATTGAGCATATCAGAAGCAAATGCAGCATAAAAATACTCGTTCATTATTTTGTGATATAATCTGAGGGTCCAAAGCTAAGCATATTGGACTCTCTTTGTATAGCATCTTTAAATAAATATCAGCTCCTGATATCATTTATGTATACACAAAGGCGACCTCATAAAAGGAGAAGATACGGAATGATTGCTCAGAAACAATTTTTCAATTCAATGGCTCATAGGTGGGATGTCTTTTGTCATCATGATTTAGAGAAAATCAACTATATTTTGAATTTGCTCAACATTCAAGAAGGAGCCAAGATACTTGATGTCGGAACAGGCACCGGAATTCTTATACCTTATTTGATTGACCGCGCGGGGGAACGGGGAGAAATCACCGCAGTCGATTTTTCTGAAAAGATGATAGAAATTGCACAGCAAAAAAACAAATATGATAATGTCACTTTTATTTGTGAAGATGTTTTAGAAGTTGATCTGCCAAATAACTACTACGATTTTACAATCTGTTATTCAGTTTTTCCCCATCTCAGAAAAAAGAAATCGGCGATCAGAACTATAGGTACATATTTAAAAGATGGTGGCAGGTTTGTAATCTGTCATTCTCAAAGCAGGGAGAAAATAAACAGTGTCCATAAAAGAGTTTCCGGGGCAGTAGCTGATGATTATCTGCCTGAAATGAGCGCAATTAATGAATATTTTAAGGAATTGAACTTCAAACCAATCATTGAAATCGACAATGATGAATTGTTTGTAATTGTCGCGAAAAAAATGCCATGTTAAACCGGGAGAATTGCACTGTTTTTCATGGTTGTCTCAGATTTGTGCTTGACAGGTATGGTTGATGATATAATATACTTAAAAGAAAGACGGCAGTTATGTCGGGCTTAATAATTTAAAAGTAATTTATCGATAACAGATACAGGAGACAGACTATGATAAAGATAGCACCATCGATTTTATCAGCAGATTTTTCAAAATTGGGGGAAGAAATAAAAAAGATTGAGTCGTCAGGTTCCGATCTTGTCCATATCGATGTGATGGACGGTCATTTTGTCCCCAACATTACAATAGGTCCACTGGTTGTCTCCAGCATAAGACCTTTGACCAGGTTACCGCTGGATGTGCATCTTATGATTTCAAATCCGGATCAGTATATCGACGCTTTCAAAGATGCAGGCGCAGATATAATAACTGTACATGCCGAAGCTGTACATCACCTTGACAGAACTGTTTCCCGAATCCGAGAAAGTGGGGCAAAGGCAGGAGTGGCTATAAATCCTTCCACTCATGAAAGTGTTCTTGAATATGTTCTGGACAAAATTGACATGGTCCTTGTCATGACAGTAAATCCCGGATTTGGGGGTCAGAAATTTATTGAGGGCATGACAGAAAAAATAAGTAAATTGCGCAAAATAATAGACGAAAGAGATCTTAATGTGGATATTCAGGTCGATGGAGGAATAAACGAAAAAACTATCTCTAAAGTATACAAAGCCGGTGCCAATATTATGGTGACAGGCTCTGCTTTCTTCAGCAGTCCAGACCCTGCAGCCTTTGTCCGGACGTTAAAAAATGAGGGTAACAAATGAAAGTTCTCATAGTTGGAAGTGGAAATCTTAAAGATCAAAACTTTCTTATTGATCGCTATAATTGGGCTGATTTGGTTATCGCAGTGGATGGGGGAGCGACTCATCTGATGCGTGCAAATCTCATGCCCCATATTGTAGTAGGAGATTTCGATTCAATAAATCCGGATGACTTAAAATTACTTAAAACCAGTAATGTAGAATTAATTACCTGTCCTGTAGAAAAGGATTTCACTGATATGGAACTGGCTTCAGATATCGCAATAAACAAAAACCCCACGGAAGTCCTGTTTGTCTGTGCCACGGGATCCAGACTTGATCACTCCATAGGCAATGTTTTACATTTATATGTTTTTCTTGAAAAAGGTATAAAAGCCAGTATTGAAGATGAGAATAACAGGATTTTTCTTGTCAGGGACAGCATTAAACTTAAAAAGCAGGAAAACTATAAAGTTTCCCTGCTTCCATTAACCCCTCTGGTGGAAGGAATAACTACAAAAGGACTTTACTATCCTCTCAAAGATCAATCCGTGAAATTCGGTTCATGTTTCGGAGTGAGCAATGAATTCTGCGAGGATTTAGCATCAATAACTTTTAAAAAAGGGCTGGCGTTGGTTATTCTTTCAAAGGACTGAAATTTAGTCCTCCAGTTTTTTCTTTGTTTTCAGTTTATTCTTTTTATTTTTATTGGAATTGTTTGATGATTTCTCGTTATCATCACTTACTTCTATCATTCTGCAGTTACCCTGGAAAATAGCTCCTTCGTCAGTTACAATACTTCCTATTTCAATATCTCCATAGACACGGGCCTGTGTCATAAGATGGAGGAGACCTTTTGAAAGAATATTGCCTTTGATTGTGCCGCTTACAAACACATTACTGCCATACACATTTCCGTTTATTGTAGATGTGGTTTCAATGTAGACATCACCGCTGGCTTTTATGTCTCCTTCAACTTTTCCAAGGATTTTAACTGAGCCTTCGGATTCTATATTCCCTGTAATTGAAGTGTATTCACCCAAAACCGTGTCCATTGCAAGTGGTGCTGCTTTTTTTTTGAACATTGTATATTTGACCCCTTTCAGTATTTTCTCTTTCACTTTTTATATTTTATATGATTTGTTTAACGTTTTTCAAGGAATTGCAAGGGATCGACAGCCACATCGTTAACGCGCACTTCGAAGTGTAAATGCGGACCTGTTGAAGTTCCCGTGTTCCCCATTTTTCCTATCTGCTGCCCTTTCTTTACCCAATCTCCTTCTTTAACAGAATAGCTGCTCAAATGACCATATACTGTTTTAAAACCATTTCCATGGTCAATAATAATGCATCGTCCGTAGCCACCATTATATCCAGCCAATGTAACTTTTCCGGAACCGGCGGCATAAATGGGAGAACCTACTTTATCACCTATATCAATTCCGTTATGATGTATATGTCTTTTATAAATAGGATGAAGCCGCATTTCAAAGCCTGAAGTAGGAGTGGCCATACTGTCTATAGGCCAGTATGTCGGCAGAGAATCAAGATAATTATTTAACTCCTTTTCTTTTTTGGCAATCTGGCTGTTTATGTCATCCTCTTTGAGTTTTGCTTTTTCAAGCAAATCAATTAAAGCTCTAAGGTCTGCCAGGCTTTCCTTAAAGGTTTTTTCCTTGGATGAACCACGACTTACTGACCTGATTTCAGTCATGTTTTTATCAATATAGGAGACAACCATGTCTTCGTATTCTTTTTTGAATTGGGCTACAGTTTGATTTGTGACTGATTTATTTGAAACTGCCTCCGTTATAAGTTCGGAATTCTCAATGAGTTGCTGGGTCTGATTTGATATGAATTCTTCAAGTTTGGCTTTCTCTGACATTATTTTTTCGATCTCTTGTTCATGTTGTGCTTTAAGCAATTTATTCTGCTTAACAACCGATAAAGTATAGCCGGTAAGGATTAAAAGAGCTACCAGCATAAATGCCGTTATTGAAAGCAGAGTAGTTCTGTAGTTGTTGATCCTTATTGTCCGCACACTGCCTTTTCGATGTGGAACAAACATAAAAGACAGATAATTTCTCCGCTTGGAAGAAATTTTCCCTGTCATTTTTTTCATCTCGTCACTTCCTTAAACCTTAAATAATAAAAGTAAAATAAAAGCATAAAAATAGCAAATATTAAATACTGCAACTAATCTTATAATTTAAAAATATAAATAATTCTGCAGTTTTTTCAGGTGCAGAATATAAAAAAATGCAATAAAATTGTAACACAACTGAAACAAGCTGTACACATATTATAATATATTATCGCCAATAAGAGAAGATTATTCCGTGATTTTGTTTTGAACTTATTGGCATATTGGTATATTATATTGGAGGTAGTATTTTTTTTAGTTTTATATATTATTATATGTAATTCAGAGGATAATATATGAAGAGGACAATTAGAAGTAAAGTTTATACAGGATTTGCTGTTCTTATAATTCTTTCAATATTTCTTTTTTCTACGGTATCATATTTTGCAAAAAATTATGTTTTTGAAGGGGCAAAAAAAATACGCTACAATTCATCATTGGCACGTAAGATGGAAGGCATCCGTGCTTTATCTGATGAAAAAGTCAACATGCTCTATAAAAGTATTATAGAAAAGAAAGATATATCAGCTAAGCTTAAAGATATTGATAAGGATATAGAAGAAGCGAGTAATGACATAATTGAAAATCTGGCTTCTTTGGAAATGTCGGATTCAGACGGGGTCTCCGATCAAGTTATTAATATTATTTCCTCAATTGTTGAACAAGAAAAATCTATTACCGGTAATTATACTGATTTTATAGCCCCTTTTGTCAAAGGTGAAGAAGCGGAGAATCTTTATGCTGCCTACAATAAATCCAGTGATGCTATGGATGAGCTTTCAAGAAACTTACTGGAACTTAACGAAGTAAATTATGAAAATTTAAATAATCATATCAGCAGCATCAGAAATAAACTTGCCATGCAAAGGTCATCCATGGCCGGAATAAAAGGCGACATACATAAAATTTTGGATCAAACCCTCAGGGTGAGCATAGATCTTGCAGAACTGGATAAAAATATCAAGGCTTATCAGGATGAAAGCAACCGTGCTGTCGGAAGACTGACACAATACCTGTCAAGTCTCACCCAGAACGAACAGGGTAATACTGATATTCCAGCGTATGATTTTTCAGAAAATATCAAATCCATAAATCAGATTATGAATGAGCTTTCAGGAAATATAGCTTCGCTTATTGATTCGGAAGAATTTTTGAAAATTCAGGCAACTGAACATGATAACTCATTGAATATTATCAGTACAAATGAACTGGAAGAGGCCGTGGCAAGACAGAGGAAAATTACTGAAGCCCGGTTAAAACTATTTGAAATCCAAATCATGACCTCAATGGCTGTGATAAATCATGACGATGTTATAATAGAGGGTGTGATTACCGAAGAGTTACTTTTAGTTAAGGAAGCTGTTGAAAATCTGTTTACTGAAGAAGACCAGGGCCTTAAACTGCTGGATGACCTTGTTATGCACCTGGAGGACATTGGCCAATCAATTACAGCAATGGATCAGGATACAACTTCGGAAGGTATAAAGGAGATTGGCAGAATCAGGGATCAATTAAAACCTCAATATAAAGAGCTCAATAACTTGCTCCTGATGAATTTTGATGAGAATATAGAGGAGACAAAGAACATTGAAAAATATGTTCTGCCTGCGGTAGTTGCCATGTCACTATTGTCTATAATAGTTGGCGCCCTTATGGCTATAACAGTTAACACTTCGATTATAAATCCAATTCGGGAAATGACAGGGTTACTCAAAAAGGTCGAAGCCGGGGATTATAAGACAAGGATTAATACTCCGGTAGCAAAGGAATTTACCCAGATGGCTCAAAGTGTTAACAATGTTTTGGATGCCAGGGAACAAATCCTTGAAGAAGCATTGTTTATAAGTGATTCAATCTCACTTATGAAAAATGAGCTTGCCAAAAGGTTTACGCATAATAAACAGGTTCTTAAAAATCTTATTCAGGATATGCAGCAGCTCCTTTCATCATTTAATTCAGTACCTGTAGTGCTGGAAGATTCAGAAGCTGTTGGCACGGTCTCGGTGGATATTTCAGCTACTCTGGAGACCATAGATGTAACCGAAAAGAGTAAACAAACCGCGGAAGAAGCAAAGGAAGTTATCGTCAAGGCTTCAGAGACAGTTAAAGAAGTGGCTGCTCATATCGAGCAACTGGAGAACTCTTCAGCCAGAATCGAAGAGATAACCAATACTATTACTCAGATAGCCAAAAGAACAAATCTGCTTGCTCTTAATGCCGCAATAGAAGCTGCCAAAGCAGGGGAACAGGGACGAGGCTTTGCAGTTCTGGCTGATGAAATAAGGAAACTTGCCGATGCAAGCGGGGAAGCAGCAAATGATATCAAGAAACAGCTAAGTGAAATACAGGCTCGTATTCAGCACACCGTACAGAATATGGACAAGGGTGTAAATGATGTGGAACTGAGTGCCAAG
>ERZ773359.2352-NODE-2352-length-23934-cov-4.841283_pt1 | contig 23934 bp, 20 predicted proteins | sample MGYA00374955_ERZ773359 | MGnify/ENA primary metagenome ERZ773359 (study PRJEB29098, sample SAMN04486028) | biogas fermenter metagenome | study: EMG produced TPA metagenomics assembly of the Biogas fermentation microbial communities from Germany - Plant 4 DNA1...
TAATCCGAGAATTCTGATCTTGGACGAAGCAACTTCCTCGATTGACACCAAAACCGAAAAGACTGTCCAGGAAGTGCTGCTTAAGCTGATGCAGGGAAGAACGACCTTCATTGTCGCGCATCGCCTCTCTACCATCATTGATGCCGATCAGATTTTGGTTATCAAGGATGGGAGGATTCTTGAACAAGGAAACCACAGGCAATTGTTGGAACTGAAAGGAGAATACTACAATCTCTATAAAAATCAGTTCATCAACGAAGGAATTGAGAAATTAATCAATTAAAGGTCCCGACGGGACCTTTTTTGCTTAAATTTCCGGAGTTGTATTATTATGGAAAATGATATATAATTATTTGGGGAGACATATGAATTGCATTTTTATTTATAACCCGAAAAGCGGCAAGGGTAAGATTATCAAATGGCTGAGTTATATCAAAGAAACTCTGGAAAGCATTTATGATCGAGTCGATTTGTATGAAACCAAGTCGCAAGAGGATACCATCAATGCCGCCAGGGCTGCCTGCGGGAAGTATGATGCCTTGGTTTTTTCAGGGGGCGACGGCACCTTCAACAACATCGCCTGCGGGGTCGCTTCCGAACCGGAGCGCCCCGTTCTTGGATACATTCCTTCCGGAACCGTGAACGACATTGCCAAGAACTTAAAGATTCCGAGGAATGTGAAAAAGGCGCTGAGAATCATTACCGAAGGAAACAAAACATACCATGATGTCGGCAAAGTCAATGGCAGGTATTTCATGTACGTGGTCGCGACCGGAACTTTCACGGGCTCAAGTTACCGCACGAAGCATGACGTAAAAAAGATTTTTGGGAGATTGGCTTATTTTTTGGACGGAATAAAGGATTTTTTGAATCCCCATCTTGCAAAGATCAAACTGAAAATAGGCGAGGAAACGATTGAAACGGAAACGCCCTTGTTTTTGGTCTTGAATTCCATCAGCGTCGCCGGCATCCCCTTCCATAAGCACGGGCACTTAAATGACGGAAATTTTGACATCGTGGTTGTGAAGAAGGGTTTTCGCAGGGGGATTTTCAATGTCCTCCGCCTCTTCTTATACGGTCTCATGAGAGTCAGAAAAAGGCGCCTATTGGATTTCTACAGGGCAAGTTCTTTCGTAATCGAAACGGAAGGCGAACCTTGTTGGACGGTTGACGGCGAAGAGGGTCCGAAGGGAACAATCCGGATCGAAAATCTTCATAACCATCTGGAGATATTCGTGCCTTTCAATAGGAAAGCAAAAACGAAATCCAAGTATTTCAAATGATGGTTGTATTAATTCCCGATTAGTGGTAAAATAAAAACGATGAAAGGAGCATGGTTCCATCACTATGATAAAATATGATGAAGCGCTTGAAATTTGGGAACATGAATTCGGAGATAAAGAATATGCTTATGATTTTACGGGCAAGAAGATCAAAAGAAGCGATTATCAGGTGAAAAACCAAGTCGGATGGGTCATCACATACTTGTGTCCCCTTGAATTGGGAGGAAAACCCGATCTCGGGAACACGATTATCATGCATCACCGCACTTTTGAAGAAAGAGGCATGCAATATCCTCGTGTCGTCATCGACAATCACATTTACAATATCCATCATTGCGAGAAGGACGATTATTACTACATTGAACACGAACTTAGCGACGAAGATGATGACGGCATAATCTTTTAAAAAGAAAAACAGAGTTTGAATAAATCAAACTCTATTTTTTGAAATTGATATATGTGAAAGGGAGAGGAGAAGTATGATAGAAGAATAGGGGATTCTTCACGCAAGCTTCTTTGCTTGCACCTATATTATGGTCACTTTTTACAATTCCTATTCATAAATTTAATAAATTTTTTGAGGTTTTTTTATGAGAATAATAGCTGGTAAACATAGATCAAGGCGTTTGGAAACCTTGCCCGGAATGAACACCAGGCCAATGCTGGACGCCAAAAAGGAAGCCGTCTTCAATGTCCTGGGCCCCTATTTTCAGGGAGGCATCGTCCTTGATCTCTTTGGCGGAAGCGGCGCTCTGAGCCTGGAAGCCTTAAGCCGTGGTTGCGAGTTCAGTTATGTCGTTGATCAGTCCCGGGAGGCATTCCGTGTCATCCAAAAAAACGTTGAGGCCTTGGGCGAAGAAGAAAATGTGAGGCTTTTGCGGATGGATTTCCGTGCCGCGCTTACGCTTCTGAAGAACGAAGGCGTCATTTTTGATTATGTTTTTTTGGATCCCCCCTTCCGGATGAAGGTCATCGGTGAAATCATCGCCTTTTTAATTGAAAACAAAATGGTGAAGGCCGGGACCTACATCGTCTGCCAATACCTGAAGGAAAATTTCGAAGCAAAGGAAAGCGCGAAACTGAAGATTGTAAAAAAGTATGATTATAAAAAAAGCGAACTTACGATCTTTGAAATAAGGACCTGAATGGTCCTTTTTTATGTCAGGGGCCAAAGCATCAGAAAAAGAAATCCGGAGAGCAGAGCCTGCAATAGGCGATGGATGAGGAATATTTTATAGGATAACTTCTCTTCTCTGATTACCGAATAAACCTGGAGGTGAATCGAGACGCCCGCGAAGGATGAAGATACGGAGAAGAGGAGGAGGATCAAAAAGAAAGGAAGACCGGAATTTACCAGCGTGTGCAAAGCGAGCGATATTTCCATGTTCGCAATCAACAAATGCAGTGCCCGGTGATCCAATGACAGGAGATTTAGAAAGGACAAAAGAGAATACCTGAGGATGTTGGCGAAAACCATGATTCCCGATATCAACAATAGCAGCCGGATGACGTTCTGGACAGAGGTCATGATTTCCGATAAGGAAAAAGTAATTCCCGAGGGTTTGATTAGTGTTGGCGGGTTTTTTCTGTTGACGGCAAGTGCGATTGCGAAGTTAGAAAACACATGCACGAAAATAATCAAAAGGGCATATTTTATATGAAGAGAGGTAAGGAAAGATACGATGAAAAAGGGGTTTAAAAAGGCGGAGCACTTTAATAAATCCTCTGTTTCGTCTTTTCCCATCTCCTCTCTTTTTAAAGCCTCGCATATGAGCGAGGCGCTTGCTGGGTTCCCGACGAAGATGCTCGTGATGAATAATCGCAGGGAATTTTCGCTTTTAAAACGCAAATGTTTAAACAAAGCCCGGAAAAGATGAATGATCGCGTTGATCAGTTTCGTGTTGATTAAGAGGGCTGCCAGAATATAAAAGGTAAAGATTGAAGGATAGACTTTGAAAAGCCAAACTTCCAGAGTCGCAACGATGTCCGCCATGAATGCGGCAGGATTGAGGAAAAAGGCAGAGCCGATGAGGAAAATAAAGGCGAGCAGGAAAAAGGCTTTTTTCATCAAAGATATATGAATAGTTCCTGGCCGACCGCGAGTTCGTCGGAGGTAAGGCCGTTGTCGCGGATGAGTTTGTCGAAGGTGATGTTATAATCCCGCGCGATTGTATAAAGCGATTCGCCCGGCCGGACCACATGGATGGTGTAGAAGGGCATGGAATAAGGAAATTCCAGATAATTAGCGACTGCTCTCACGACTGCTTCCGCCAGCGCCTGCCAATTGTAATATAACCTCTGCTTGTCGTCGATGTTATCCGCAAACCCGTATTCGATCAAAACCGATTCGTCCGCAAACGTATCCCGGAGGATGAAATAATAATCCTGGCCCATGGCATTTGTTCTCGTATAGACATTCCTGATGGTCTGCCCCGTCTTCCTTATCTCTTCCGCAATCATCTGCGCAAGGAGCGGGGAATTATCAATTGAATAAATCACTTCTGCGCCCTTGCTGCCACTGACATTGATGTGATTCGATATCAAAATCGTATTATCAGTGAGCATGGAATTGATTCTGGCGACCCTTTCCTGGGGAGTGAGCGTTTCGTCCCCTTCCCGAGACAATCTGGAGGGGATTCCCAAATCCCGGAAGCGCCGGTTCTGATACTGCGATATTTTTAAGTTCAGATCTTTTTCTTTCCAAAGCTCGTTTGTTCCGCCCCCGGGATCCCAACCTCCGTGGCCGGGGTCCAATATTACAAGCATTCTTCACCCTCTTTCTAGTTCATTATATGAAAGGTTTCTTCGTTTATATTCAAAAGAATAAAAAATCCTCTGCGGATAATAATAAAATTGCAAGGAGGAAATATGGATAAGGTTTTGTTTGTTTTGAGAAGAGGATGCGAGGAATTGGCCGCGGATTATAAAAGCGATCTGTTTGAGACAGAACTTGTTTGCGATGTTCTGCTTGCTTTAAAGAAAATTAAGAACAAAAAATATAAACTAGTAATTCTTGACTTGGGTTCAAACAGAATCTGCGGGCTTGATTTACTTAAAATCATCAGGTCGAATCCCAACAACCACCATTTAAAAATCATCATCACTGCCCGGAATTATAATTATAAATACATTCAGGAATGCTTTTCCCAAGGAGCCGATTTCTTCATTAAATTCCCTTTTCCGATTTCGGAAATCGAAAAGATTTACACGCATTTTAAAGGCCTTGACGATTATGTGGATCTGGAAGCGATCGCAAGGTCCAATCGTTTCAAATGGCTGACGCAAATATGAGGTTTTCTCATATTTTTTTATTATAAAATAAAAATTTTCTGGCTTTACAAAAATGGAGAGATGATGTATAATATATATGCTCTTCTGCTTGTCCTGATAGCTCAGCTGGATAGAGCAACGGCCTTCTAAGCCGTCGGTCGGGGGTTCGAATCCCTCTCAGGACGCCATTGGCCCCGATAGCTCAGCTGGATAGAGCATCGGTTTCCTAAACCGCAGGTCAGGGGTTCGAATCCCTTTCGGGGCGCCATATTGAATTTATTCAAGCCACTTAAAAAGGTGGCATTTTTTGTGCATTTGGTCATTTTCTTAGTTCAAAATATGATGCTATAAAAAAAACGGAATATGAATCAGGAATAACATAACTTACTTTTTTATATCATTACAAAGAATTCTTGTTTATGTATTTCCTACCTGTTTGATATTTATATTTTGGTTTTGTAAGCAATTAAAACATAAAACCTTACCATCCTTCAAAAATGGGGTTAAAGTATTTTTGTAATATCGGAAAACATTTTAAACTGAATGGTTTTAGGATTTTCATTATTTGTTTTTTGGAACCTTTGCCTTTATGCCGATGTTTTTCTTTGTGTCAATGTCCGGAGAAGGTTTTGATCTTAAATTATCGCAATTTATACCTTATTGTTAAGCATCTTTTCATATTCATTAATTAATATAATTAATCATAAAACGCATCCGAGCATTAGCTATAATAATGGCGAAGATGATAATTGATGGTTTGGTTCTTGTGTTGTTTTCGATTTTATTGACAGGACAATTCTCCCTTTTTTTTTCTTGGATTGCAATTCTTAAATAACATGAGGAATTTGCGTTCTTAATGGGGAGTTTAAGTTTTGTTTAAAAAAGGGAAAGTATAATTTTGGTACATCAAAAGCCTTTTGAAATTGCATTTATTTTTTTTGGGTTTTATGGAAAATCAAAACAATTGTTTGTATACTATGTGCATGCAGAAGAGAGAGGAGGTCATATGGGTATAATTGAAGTCGAAAACCTGACCAAGGATTATGGGTTCAAACGCGGCGTCTTCGGAATCAGTTTCAAAATCAAAAAGGGCGAAGCCTATGGTTTTTTGGGTCCGAACGGGGCAGGGAAGACGACCGCGATCAGGCATCTGATTGGCTTTTCAAAACCGGACAGCGGGAAGGCACGGATCTTCGGACTCGATTCCTTTAAGCATTACAGCGAGATTCTGGATCGCGTGGGCTACATACCGGGAGAGATTTCCCTCCCTCAGGGAATCACCGGTTATGAATTCATCGATATGATGAAAAAAATGAGGAAAGTTCGTGATGATTCGCGAGTGGAAAAATTGATTGAACTTTTTGAGCTCGATCCGAGCGGCGACACAAAAAGGATGAGTTTCGGAAACAAAAGAAAACTGGCGATTGTTGTTGCTTTGATGCATGATCCGGAGATATTGATTTTGGATGAGCCGACTTCGGGGCTTGATCCGGTGATGCAGGAAGCGTTCATGCAATTGCTTAAGAAGGAGAGAAGGAGAGGGAAAACGATTCTTCTTTCCACGCATATCTTTTCGGAAGTGGAAACGCTCTGCGACAGGGTTTCAATTATTAAAAACGGATACATCGTGGATGAGTTTCCCATGAGCAAACTCAAATATGCCGAGGATAAGTTATACAAAATCACCTTTGGAAGCAGTGGCGAAGCCAATGAATTGCGGGCTCGTTTGGAAGATAATAGCATTTGGATTTGTGAGAGACAGGAAGGAGACACCTTATACATTCAGGTGAACGACAGAAACATCAATGAATTTTTAAGCATTTTAAAAGATTACAATGTCCGTTTGTTTTCGCATGAAAAACTTACTTTGGAAGAATATTTCATGCAATACTATCTTGATGATGTAGAATTCAAAGGGGTGTCCCATGGCTGATATCAGGTTAAATGAAGTTACGAAGGACTACGGACATGAGCGCGGGGTGTTCAACCTCGACTTTGAGATAAAAAAGGGTGAAATCTTTGGTTTTGTGGGTCCGAACGGGGCAGGCAAAACAACGACGATCCGCCAGATAATGGGTTTCATCAAACCCAGCGCGGGCAGCATTGAAATCAGGGGACTGGACGCTTACAGCGACGCCACGGAAACCAAGAACTACATCGGTTACATTCCCGGCGAGATTGCTTTTCCGGATTTGTCCACAGGCCATGCTTTCATAAGTTCGCAGGCAGAGTTTTGGAAGCTGAAGGATTTAAGTTTCGCGGATGAATTGGTGAAAATATTGCAAATAGATCTTTCCGCCAATCCTAGGAAAATGAGCAAGGGGATGAAACAGAAAACGGCCGTAATCGCAGCTTTGATGAACGATTCGGAAATTTTGATTTTGGATGAACCGACGACGGGACTCGATCCTTTGATGAGGAAACATTTCCTGGACATTTTGGAAAGAGAAAAGGCAAAAGGAAAAACAATCTTCATCAGCAGCAACATCTTTCAGGAATTGGAAGAGCTCTGCGACCGCGTCGCTTTGATTAAGGACGGAAGAATCATTGACATTGCCGTCATGGAAGATATTAGGAACCCGAAAAAGAGGGAATACAAAATTGAGTTTCTTGAAAAGGATGATTTCGAAAGTTTCAGGAAGCTTCCCTATGAATTCATTAGAATAAAAGATGACCAAAACCAGGTAATTATAAAAATTGATGTGAATAATACGGGGAAGCTGATCAGGGATCTTTCGGAACACAGGATAAAATTCATTTCCGAAAACAAATATAGTTTAGAGAAATATTTCAAAGAGAAATTTGATCAATTTGAAGAGGGGGCAGAGGATGATTAGTAAACCTTTATTCAAACAATCGCTGAAAGCCAACGGCTATGCCTGGCTCTTGATCACGCTCCTCACTGCTTTCATGCTGGGGACGATTGTGATGGTTTTGGGAAATCTTCAAGCTAATGAAATTCGTGATTCGCTCAAAGAAACTTTCATCGAATCCGAGCTTGAATCCAATTTCAAAAGCGGGGCAATCGATGGCTATCTGGAAACATTGGGGACGGTTGAAGAGGTCTATCCCCAGGCCAAACAGGTTTATAACTTAACAACTGGTTCGATTAAAGCTTACGATCTTTTAAAAATGAACCCATACGTTCCTGATGCAAAGGCAGCAGCCATCCAAGCCATATATAATGAAGCCCCGGAGGGCCAAAAAGAACAGGCTGCGGCCATCGCGGACTATGTCCTCACCGCTTATGAGAGCCAAACTGTGGAAGAAGGTCAAATGCATGAATTCAAATGCGAGCTTGTTATTGATATTATACTGAGCAACATTGAAGAAGAGATGAACGAGGAAGTGCGGGCCGCGATCGTGTCGATTTCGAAAAGCATCCTAGATTTATATGAAGAAAAAGATGATCTGGGAAAAGAGGATTTGCAGACAATCGCGCGCTTGTTCATTGAAAGTGTCTTTTATCAGAATCTGCTCAATGAAGAAAGCGAAGAGCAGAAAGAAATGCTTGCGGAGCTTGGGTTTGAGACGATGGAAGAGATGTTGGATAATTACGGGTTTACGGAATTAAAAGTTAACACCGTCATCCAGTCGGGTTTATTGCAATACATATCCTATGTGAACAATGACATGACCCATAAGGAAGCAAAAGCAGAAGTTACGGATAGCCTCCTATCCTCGATGCCTGAAAAAGTCGGCGAGTCCCTACAGGAATTGGGAGAATTAAACATCAACCATTTGGTCATTGGTAGCATCTTTTACAAAATTGCCGGACTCCTGCTTCCGATCGTTTATACAATCATGACTGCGAACAATTTGATTGCCGGCCAAGTCGACAGCGGTTCGATGGCCTATGTCCTTTCCACCCCGACGAAGCGAAGAAAAGTTGTTCTCACGCAAATGGTATTTCTGATCAGCTCTTTGATTCTGATGTTTGTCATAATCGGCGGCGTCGGGATGCTGGCTACTTTTTTGGTCGAGGGCGACCTTTCCATTTCTTTCGGAGGGTTTTTGAAATTGACGTTCGGTGCCCTCGCGGCAATGATCGCGATCGGTGGCATCTGTTTCCTTGCCTCTGCCTGGTTCAACAGAAGCAAACATGCAATGGGAGTCGGGGGCGGGCTTTCGATGTTCTTCCTCGTTTCTACAATCCTCGGGCTCTTCGGTTCAGACAGCATTCCGGAAGCGCTCAGAATCGACGCCATGAACTTTTTCAATTACACTTCGATAATTTCCTTTTTTGATGTGAATGCCATTTTAGAAGGCGGTAGTTTCTTGGGTGGTTTGCTGATATTGCTCTTGATAGGCGCCGTTACCTATGCGCTCGGCATCCTCATCTTTGATAAGAAAGATTTGCCGTTATGAGGGATTAAGTGCTATAATGGTATGAAAGCGCTCCGTGAATTACTGAAAGGGTGATGGCATGAGGATTGTACAAAGGGCGCAGGAATTGATTCTCACATCTTCGGAAAGAAGAATCGCTGTCGATGCGACTTGCGGGAACGGGCATGACACATTGTTTCTTTTGAAGCATTTCTCCGAGGTCTATGCCTTCGACATCCAGCCCCTCGCAATCAAAAGGACCGGCGAGAAAACCGCGGGTTTTAAGAAACTTCATTTGCTTCAAGAAGATTTTCGGAACATCAAAAACCATGTCAAGAACGCCGATGCGATTATGTTCAATTTGGGCTTTCTGCCGGGAAGCGACAGGAAAATCAAAACTTCGGATCATGATTCGGCGGAAGCGATCATTCGCGCCCTTGGGATTCTGAATACTGGTGGCGTCATGACCATTGCCTGTTACACCCAGCACGCGGGCGGGATGGAAGAATTTTTGATAATCAAAGCCCGCCTTGAAGCGGAAAACATCCCTTTTGAACTGGAGGAAGGTTTTCCCGGCAGGGAAATTTTAATTGCAATCAAAAAACAACCCTCAATTTGAGGGTTGTTTTGCTAGCTCAGTTCAAACATTCCTGTATAGAACTGGTAGTATTTACCGCGTTCTTCAAGCAAGGTTTCGTGGTTCCCGCGTTCAATGATTTCTCCGTTTTCGATAACCATGATGGCATCGGCGTCGCGGACCGTCGAAAGCCGGTGCGCGATGACGAAAACCGTCCTTCCTTCCATCAATTTGTCCATCCCTTTTTCAATCAGTTTTTCGGTTCTGGTGTCGATGGAGGAAGTGGCTTCGTCGAGAATCAGTACCGGCGGGTCGGCGACGGCGGCCCGGGCGATGGCGAGGAGCTGCCGCTGGCCTTGGGAGAGGTTTTCCCCGTCGTTTGTGAGGAGGGTGTCGTAGCCCTGGGGCAGGTGGGAGATGAAATAATGGGCATTCGCGAGTTTCGCGGCCGCGATCACTTCCTCATCGATCGCGTCCAGGCGTCCGTAGCGGATATTGTCTTTGACGGTCCCGGTGAAGAGATGCGTGTCCTGCAGGACCATGGAAAGCGACCGGCGGAGGTCCTCTTTTTTGATTCTCTTGATGTCAATGCCGTCATATGTGATCCGGCCCTCGCTGATGTCATAGAAGCGGTTCAGGAGATTGGTGATGGTGGTTTTCCCGGCTCCGGTGGCGCCCACCAAGGCAATTTTTTGTCCGGGGCGGGCATAGAGGCTGACATTATGCAGGACCTTCTTTTCCGGATCATACCCGAAGGAGACGTTTTCGAAAACGACGTTCCCCTTTACCTGTGTGAGGCGGTAGCTTCCGTCCGCCAGGGGTTCCTTCCAGGCCCAGACTCCCGTTTTCCCTTCCGTTTCCAAAAGTTCTCCCGCTTCGTTGAACTCGGCGTTCGTGAGCGTGACGACCCCTTCGTCCGGATCCGGTTCCTGGTCGAGGAGGGCGAATATTCTTTCCGCCCCCGCAAGGGCCATGAGGATGGCGTTGACTTGCTGGGAAATCCAAGTGATCGGTCTGGCAAATCTTCTGGAGAATTCAAGAAAAGCGCCGAGTTGGCCCAAAGTGAGGCTGGAAAGTTGAAAAATTGAAACGATGCCGCCGAGCGCAGCGGTCAGGGCGTAGGTGAAGTAACCGACGTTCCCGGTGATGGGCATGATGATATTGGCGTAGGTGTCGGCTTTCGTACTCGCGTCACGGAGGTACTCGTTGATTTCGTCAAATCTTGCTTTGGATTTCTCTTCATAGCAGAAGACCTTCACTACTTTTTGGCCTTCAATCATCTCTTCAATGTAGCCGTTCATTTTCCCGATTGCCTGCTGGCGTTTAATGAAGTTTTTTGCACTCTTCGCTCCCAATTTTCTTACTGAGACTGTCAGGACCAAAATCATGACAATCACAGAAAGCGTCAAAAGCGGACTCAGAAGAAGCATGGAGATGAAGATGCCGATGATGGTTACGGAAGAAGTGAAGAGTTGGGGCAGGCTTTGGGAAAGCATTTGCCTGAGGGTGTCGATGTCGTTCGTGAAGCGGCTCATCAATTCCCCGTGCGTGTGCGTGTCGAAGAAACGGATTGGCAGCTTTTGCATGTGCTCAAACACTTCGTTCCTGAGCCTGAGCATGACGCCCTGGGAGACGTTGATCATCAGGCGGTTGGTGACGTAAACGGCGATGATGCCGATGAGGAAAATGCCAGCCATGATCGCGAAACCGATGATCATCGGTGTGAAATTGACATGCGCTTTCCCGATGTTCGGTTCTATGAAGTCGTCAATCAGAATGGAAATAAAGTAGGTTCCCAAGATGTTTGCGAGTGAACTCACAAGAATCGAAAAGAGAACGAAAGCGAATTCGATTTTGTGGTATTTGAAAAGGTAAGCAAGGAGACGCTTCAAGGTTTTGCCGGCATTTTTTGCTCTTCTAGGCTGGATTCTTCTGTTCATTTTCCGGGCCTCCTTTAAGTTGCGAATGGTAAATTTCCTGATAGATTTTATTGGTTCTGAGCAATTCTTCGGAAGTGCCGATGCCGTTGATTTCACCTTCGTCCAAAACGATGATTTTGTCCGCATCCTCGACGGAGGAGATTCTTTGGGCGATGATGATCTTGGTGACGTTGGGAAGTTCTTTCTTCAGGGCTTCGCGGATTAGCGCTTCTGTTTTTGTATCGACGGCGCTCGTGGAGTCGTCCAAAATGAGGATTTTTGGTTTTTTCAGGAGCGCCCTCGCAATTGTGAGCCTCTGTTTTTGGCCTCCGGAAACATTCACCCCCCCCTGGCCAAGGTCGCGTTGGTATTTTCCGGGTGCTTCCATGATGAAATCGTGGGCCTGGGCGATTTTTGCTGCGTTGATGATTTCTTCTTCCGAGGCATTTTCATCCCCCCAACGGAGATTTTCTTCTATGGGTCCGCTGAAGAGGACGTTTTTCTGTAAAACCATGGCGACATTGTTGCGGAGGACTTTCAAATCATAATCGCGGACATCGACTCCCCCAACCAGGACCGCGCCCGCGGTGGCGTCGTATAGGCGGGGGATGAGCTGCACCAGGGTGGTTTTTGCGGAACCGGTGGCGCCGATGATGCCGACGGTTTCCCCGGGCTTTATTTTCAGATTGATGTTTCTCAGGACGGGATTGTCCAATGTTTTCGAATAGCTGAAATAAACGTTCTTGAATTCGACCGAACCGTCGAAGACTTCCGTAACCGGGTTTTCCGGATTCGCGAGGTCGATTTTCTCATCAAGAACTTCGAAAATCCGTTGCAGGCTTGCCCTGCCCATCGTGACCATGACGATGACCATGGAAATCATCATCAGATTCATGAGTATCTGCATCACATAGGAAAGGAAGCTCATGAGCTGCCCGCCGAACCAGGCGATGGCGAGCATGCAGGCATTGATCGTGAGCTGGAGGACGGGGTTCACGAAAATCATGATTTTCTGCGCGTTTTTGGAATTCAGGTATAAATCATGAGCCGCATCTTTGAATTTGTCGATTTCGTAATCCTCCCTCACGAACGCTTTTACAACCCTGATTCCGATCAGGTTTTCCTGGACCGAAGCGTTCAGCTTGTCGTATTTTTTAAACATTTTCATGAAAAGGGGATAAGCTTTCTTGATGATGAAAAACAGGGAGAGGCCGAGGACGGGCACCGCGACCAAGAAAACGACCGCCAGATTCGGATTGATGGTAATCGCCATCACGGTCGCGCCGACGATCATCATGGGCGCCCTCGCGAAAGTGCGGATGACCATCATGTAGGATTGCTGGGTCATCGTCACATCCGTAGTCATCCTTGTGATCAGGGAAGCGGTGGAGAATTTATCAATGTTTTCGAAGGAGTAATCCTGGACTTTATAATACATGGCTTGGCGGAGATTGGTGCCGAAGCCGGAACTGGCGACCGCGCTCATTCTTCCCGCGCTCACCCCGCAAACAAGCGCCAGGATTGCAAAGACAATCATCAGGCTTCCGTAAAGGATGATTACCTGCAGGTTTCCGACGCCGTCGTTCCCTTTGATGCCGTCGTCGACGATTTTTGCAATCATGAAGGGAATCGCAATTTCGAAGGCGACCTCCAGAAAAATGAAGAAAATGGTGAGAAAGGATTCCTTGCGGTAACCCCTGGTATATTTTCCGATTTTTGCTAGCATTTCTTCCTCCTAGTTTCCAGATTCTTTTTCAATTTTTGGAATGTCTTTTCCAAAAATTCAATTTCCGCGTCCTCCAAATTTGTGCGGAGTTTGGTTTCTACCAATTGGCTGTTTTTCCTTGTTTCTTCATATATTGATAATCCAGCTGCGGTGAGATTGATTCTTTTGTATCTTCCGTCCTCCGGATTATGGCTCCTTGTTATCAGCCCGCTCTTTTCCAAGTTCTTGATTGCGCTGCTGACCGAAGATTTTCTGATGTTTAAGAATGCTTCCACATCTTTCTGATAAACAGGATTTTCTTGGTTCAAGGCAAGGAAGCGGATGATCCTTCCCTGTTGGGGCGTGATTCCGTATTTGGAAATGTTCGCGCCGATGATTCTGTACATTTCCTTGCATAAACTGTGGAGATAGTCGGAAATTTTGAAATCCTTTTTCATGGCACCTCCTATAATAGTTCGAACTCTAACTATTATAGCAGAGGACTGGTTCTTTGTCAATGAAATTACCAATGAATCTTGGGCATTTCCCCGCATCCAGCGCATATATTATAAAGAGGTGATTATGTGATACTGATTCATGTCGTCGGACCCGGGGAAAATTTATATAAAATCTCACAACGCTACCAGGTACCGATTGACAGGATTATTGAAGACAACGGTCTTCAGGATCCGAATTTGCTCTTGATTGGGGAAGCGCTCATCATCAGGAAGGAAAACGAAACCTACACGGTGGTGAGGGGAGACACATTGACGGGAATCGCCGCCCGGTTCGGAATCCCTTTGGAGGCTTTGTATAAGGCGAACGATCTTTCCAGCACCTCGGTGATTTATCCGGGCGATGTGCTGCGGATCGTCCATGAGGATTTCGAGAAGAGGGAAGCGGAAATTAACGGCTATGTTTATCCGGAAGCGGAACACGAGGTTTTGGAAAGAATGCTTCCGGAACTCACCTATTTGAGCATCTTTGCCTACCCCGTGCGCGAGGACGGGAGCTTGGAGGAAATCGATGACGAAAGTTTGATTGCGCTTGCGAGAAGTTATCGCGTCGCTCCGATGATGGTGATCGCAAACATCACGAACGGAAGTTTCGACAGCGACATCGCCCACGCGATCTTGAATGATAAAGAAATCCAGGAACGGCTCATCGAAAATGTTTTCTCAATTTTAAGGTCAAAAGGATATTACGGCCTTGATGTTGATTTGGAATATCTTTATCCTGCCGACCGCGAGCCTTATAACCGCTTTTTGGAAAAACTGCGCCGGCGCCTGCATGAGGAAGGTTTCATCCTCACGACGGCAATCGCCCCGAAAACGAGCGCGGAACAGGAAGGCCTGCTTTATGAGGCCCATGATTATGGCTCCCACGGCAGGGTTGTAGACCATGTGATCATCATGACCTATGAATGGGGGTATCTTTGGAGCGAGGCAATGCCGGTTGCCCCCTTAAACAAAGTTGAAGAGGTGATCAGTTATGCGGTGACGGAAATACCTCCGGAGAAGATTTTGCTTGGGGTGCCGAATTACGGCTACGATTTCAATGTTCCGAAAATCGAAGAAGAGCCTGCAGTTCTGCTGACCAATTATGAGGCGATTGAGCTCGCGAAACAGCATTTGGTCAGTATCGAATTCGATCAGGAAGCGTCATCGCCCTTTTTCCGTTACCGGAAAGACGGAAGGGACCGGGAAGTCCATTTTGAGGATCCGCGGAGCGTCAGAGCGAGAATCTTTCTGATGAGGGAATACGGCCTCAGAGGCTTGAGTTTTTGGACCCTGTTGAGCTATTACCGACCGACTTGGCTCCTGGTGAATGCTTATTTGAATGTAAAAAAAGTAATATAAAAACCCGAGTCTTTGCTCGGGCGGAAGTGTCATTTTGACACTTTTTTATTTTTCTTTGGATTTCTTGGTGAATTTTGATTTGATTTTATCGAAAAACCCGTAGATCTTGTCCCATTTTTTCAGCATGATGCGGCTGAAGATGAAGAACAGCGCGATGTAGACGATTACGACGAGAATGCCCCACCATTCCAATGTCGGAATCTTGTCGGCGAAATAAACCATTACCACCGTCGGCAGCGTCCGTGTCAGCAGGAGGGAGACCAGGAAAAAACGGTAACTCATCGGCGTGATGCCTGCGATGATGCAAAGAATGTCGTCCGGAAAACTGGGCAAAAGCAGCATCAGGAAGATGGCAGCCTGCTCCCTTCCCTTGGCCATTTCCAAATAATGATTGACTGTTTTTTCGCCAAGCACCCACTCAACGGCTTTTCTTCCGAAAAGTTTTCCGAAAGTGAAGGAAACGATTGAACCCAAATAAACCCCGATAGTTGTCATGATGAAAACCTCAAAGGGGCTGAACAGAAGCAGGCCGGCAAAAATCGTTGGTAGATTGGAGATCGGAATGATCGTCGTTTGGAGAAAATGGAGAAAGACGTAAAAGGCGCGGGAGTAATTTTCGTAGCGGAGCAGGAATTCCTTGGTCTCTCCGGGATCATTGAAGCGATTGAGTCCGAAGCCGAAATAAAACCCCAAGATGATTCCGATGATGACAAGCAGTCCAACCAGCAGAATGATGAATCTTCTGATCTTAGTGCGTTTTTCTATGTTTTCTTTCATGGAAAAATCCTGTTCTTAAATATTTCCTTTATTCTATAATTTTAGAATTGCTTTGTCAATTATTATTGCCTTTTGTACATATTTACCAAAGTTCTTTTTTTTTCGAAAGGCGTGAACCCCTTTTCCGAGCAATAATGAACCTCGGTATTATATTCTTTGCAAATCAAGACAACAATATAAAAGAAATAAGAAAAGGGCCGGTAAATTTGCCTTTATTAATGAAATGGTGGTATAATAAAGATGCAAAGATTAATCAAATGAGAGGTTTTGTTATGAAATTCAGAGATTATCCTTACAAAAGACCGGACATGGATGCCCTGAAAAAAGTGTTTGAGGAAGCCATTGCTGCGATTCAGAACGCCGGCACCGTTTCCGAACAAATCGAAGCAGCGGAAAGAATCAACGGGGCGCGTTGCGATTATATGGCGATGGACACGATTTCCTATGTCCGTTCCGCTATCGACACGACCGATAAGTTTTATGAAGAGGAAAGAAACTTCTTTGACGAAAATGGTCCCGTCTATGCAGATTATGAAAATAAATTCTTGAAGGCTCTTTATCACAGCTCCTTTCGGAAGGAACTTGAGGAAAGGTTCGGCAAGCAGCTTTTCGCATTGATTGAAGCGAACATCAAGAGTTTCAGCTCGGAAATCATTGAAGAGTTGCAGGAAGAAAATAAATTGGTTACGGAATACCGCAAGCTGATCGCGAGCGCGAAAATTCCTTTTGACGGCAAATTCAACAATCTCTCGCAAATGGGCCCCTACTTGATTTCCGCGGACAGAGATGTGAGAAGGGATGCGGAAGGGGCAGTTGCGAAGTTCTTTGAGGAAAACGAAGCGAAATTGGACGAGATCTACGACCGGCTGGTTAAACTGAGAACGAAGATGGCCAAGAAACTCGGTTTCGAGAATTATGTTCCGATGGGGTATTTGCGTCTCGGGCGCACTGATTACGATGCGGAAATGGTGGCGGGATACAGGAAGCAGGTTTTGGAAGATTTGGTTCCGCTGGCGGAGGAGATCATTACCGCCAAAGCAAAGCGGCTCGGGATCGAGGATCTGAAGAGTTATGACCTCGGGATTGATTTCCCCTCCGGCAATCCGAAACCGATCGGCGCCCGCGAATACCTGGTCGATGCCGCGATGAAAATGTATTCCGAACTGAGCAAGGAAACCGAAGAATTCTTCAGATTCATGACTGAACATGAATTGATGGATTTGGAAACAAAGAAAGGCAAAGCAGGCGGGGGCTTTTGCACCTTCATCCCGAATTACAAATCGCCCTTCATTTTTTCCAATTTTAACGGCACGAGCGCCGACGTGGACGTCCTGACCCATGAAGCGGGGCATGCGTTCCAGGTGTATTGCAGCAGGGATCAGGAATTGCTGGAATACATGTGGCCGACCTTGGAGGCTTGCGAGATCCATTCGATGAGCATGGAGTTTTTTGCCTGGCCCTGGATGGAACTCTTCTTCGGAGACGATGCCGACCGCTATCGTTACAAGCATCTTGCCGGGACAATCACCTTCATTCCTTACGGAGTTTTGGTCGATCATTTCCAGCATGCGATTTATGAGAATCCGGAACTCACGCCCCAGGAGAGAAAAGCGGTTTGGAGGAGTTTGGAAAAACAGTACATGCCCTACAAAGTCTACGAGAATGGATTCTTGGACAGGGGAAATTATTGGCTCAGGCAATCCCACATTTTCTCCACAGCCTTTTACTACATTGACTATACGCTCGCGCAGGTTTCTGCACAGCAATATTGGATCATGGCGAGGGAAAACCCCGCGGCAGCGTGGGATAGTTACCTCCGCTTATGCAAAGCCGGCGGAAGCAAATCCTTCCTCAAACTCTTGGAACTTGCCGGCCTGGACAATCCTTTCGTTCCGGGAACGGTGAAGAAAATCGCCGATAAAGTGGGCGAATACCTCGCAAGTTTTGATCAATCAAAATTGGTTTAAAGCCAGTCTTTCAGTTCATAATATAAGAGTGTGGCGATGAAATTTCCGAAACAAAAAGTGTTGATAACCCATGAAGTGAACGAATGTCTCGAGCGCGAAGATTTTTTCGGAATCTTCAAGATGAAGAACAGGATTCTGGAAAATGCCGACATCATTGACAAAAAGATCTTCGGTGATTTGATCTTTTCAACCTTCATCATCGGCAATTTCGACGACGCGGTTCTGATTTATTCCGAGTTGAAGCGAAAAGGGGTTGAGACCTATTCGACGCTCTACTATGCCCTGCTTTCTTTGATTGCGAACGAGGATTTGTTTCAGGCAGCATCGATAATCAAGAAAAGCGAAATTTTATCAGCCCCGGAAATAAAGGATCTCCATCAGGACGGAGGAGCCAACTATTCGAATTTGCTTCCCTTTGCCGATTACCATGATTCTTTCACGCTCTTGCTTTTAATCGTGAACTACATCAAAGGAATCATGCGCGAAACCAGCGGCATGAAGGAAATCAACCGTGATCTCTTGCTTTTCCGTTTCTTCGATCTTGTGAATCTCGTTTATGAAATCGGGTATCCTTTGAAAATCATCCAGGAACTCAGTTCCGCAATGAAAATCATTTTCAATTTATCAATTTAAAGCTAAGTGGAGGGATTGTAAAAAGAGGGGAAATCTGGTATAATATTTTAGTTAGAAAAAGGTGTAAAGGAGAAAACGACATGAATGTGAAGATTGAGAAGATGCCCGGAAGCAAGGTTGAGATTAAGGTTGAAATCGAATCCGCGGAGTTCAAAGATTACTATGAAGAAGCTTTTAAAAAGGTTTTGGAAGATGCGGAAGTGAAAGGTTTCCGGAAAGGAAAGGTTCCCCGTGCCGTCTATCTGCAGCGTTTCGGCGAAGGGAAGATCATTCAAGAGGCGATCGACAGCGCCGTAAACAACACTTATTTTCAAATCATCGAAGAACACAAATTGCAGGTGCTGGACCATCCGACAATCGACATAGATTTCGAAAACTTGGATTTGGAGAAGGGCCTTGCTTACACGGCCACGGTTTATGTATATCCCGAAGTTGAATTGGGAGAGTATTTCGGAATTGAGATCGAAAAAGAAAGCGCCGAAGCAAGCGAAGAAGAAATCCAAAGAAGGATGGATTTTGCTCTGAACAGCAAGGCAGATCTGGAACTTCTGGAAGAGGGAGTTTTGGAAAAAGGGCATACGGCCGTCTTTGATTTCGAAGGTTTCAAGGATGGTGTTCCCTTTGAAGGCGGCAAGGCCGAAAACTACAGTTTGGAAATCGGCTCCGGAAGATTCATTCCCGGATTTGAAGAGCAAATGCTCGGCATGAAGCCGGAGGAAGAAAGGGAAATCGAAGTGACTTTTCCGGAAGATTATCATGCGGAAGAGTTGAAAGGCGAAAAAGCGACCTTCAAAATCAAACTCCATGAAATCAAGAAAAAAGTGGTTCCCGACCTCAATGATGATTTTGTAAAAGGTTTGAACATTGAAAATGTAAATACGGTTGAAGAGTATAAAGAATATATTAAGAAAACGATTGAATCCGAAAAGAAAGTTGCGAGCGAATCAAAATTCGAAGCGGATCTGTTGGATAAGGTCTGTGAAGGCGCTAAGGTTGAAATTCCGGAAGTCCTGATTGAACAAAGAAAAGAAAGCATCATCAGGCAGGAAGAAGAGCGCGCGAAACCTTACAGCATCTCTTTTGAACAATTGCTCGCCTACCAGGGTCTCACCCTCGACCAATACAAAGAACAAATCACGGACACCGCGCGCAGGGATGTGCTCAGAGAATTGGTTTTGAATAAAATCATTGAAGCCGAAAACATCAATCTTACGGAAGAAGATTTTGAAAAAGGCTATCAGAATCTGGCCGAAATTTATCGCCAGGATCCCGAGGACATCAAAAACTTGCTTCCGCGCGACCGGGTTGCATACCATTTCCTTTTGGAAAAAACCATCAATCTGTTAAAGGACAAAGCAATAGTTAAGTAAAATTAAAGGATTTCATATATAATTTAAATGAACTTATTAAACAAGAAAAAAGGTGAAATGCATGGCTAAGGATAAGAAACTTCGGATTTGTTCTTTCTGCGGGCTTCCCGAAAGCAGCGAGCGGCGGATAATTGAAGGAGACAATGCCTACATCTGCGATTTCTGCGTCGACGTCTGCCATCAGATGTTTGATTTGAGCAGGCGTTATGAGGAAGAGGCGGCAAGCATTCCGAGGACCGATTTAGCTTTGGGCTTGACACCTCGAACGATCTATGAGAAACTCTGCGAATATGTGATCGGTCAGGAAAGGGCGAAAAAGATCCTGTCGGTCGCGGTTTACAATCATTATAAGCGCATCCAAAACAATTTATATGAAGAAAGCGACGTCGAAATAGAAAAAAGCAACATTCTCTTATTGGGCGCGACCGGCAGCGGGAAAACCCTTTTGGCACGGACGCTTGCGAACATCCTGAAAGTTCCGTTCGCGATTGCTGATGCAACGACCCTGACGCAAGCCGGCTATGTCGGCGAAGACGTGGAAAACGTGCTTTTGAGGTTGTTACAGGCGGCGGATTATGACGTCGATCTTGCGCAAAAAGGCATCGTCTACATCGACGAGATTGATAAACTCGGAAGGAAGAGCGACAATCCCTCCATCACCCGGGATGTTTCCGGGGAAGGCGTGCAGCAGGCATTGCTTAAGATATTGGAGGGAACGATCGCGAATGTTCCCCCGGGCGGGGGCAGGAAGCACCCGCATCAGGAATTCATTCCTTTCGACACGACCAATGTTCTCTTCATCTGCGGGGGTTCCTTTGAAGGAATTACGGAGGTTGTGAAAAGCAGGGTCGGGAAGACGGGCATCGGCTTTAACGCTGCCGTCCAAAAATTGGAGGACAACGAACTCTATCATCAGGTCACGCATGAGGATGTCCAAAAATTCGGTTTGATTCCCGAGCTTGTGGGCAGGCTGCCGATCATTGCCACCCTTGATGTCCTCGATGTCGGCGCTCTCGTCAAGATCATGAAAGAACCCAAGAACGCCATCATCAAGCAATATCAGAAAATTATGAAAATGGACGGCGTCAAGCTGGAGTTTGAAGAAGAAGCAATCGAAGCAATTGCCCAGGAAGCTTTCAAGACAAAGACGGGAGCAAGGGGCCTCAGGTCAATTCTTGAGAACATCATGCTCGATGTCATGTACCGCATTCCCGATGAGAAAGACGCTTATAAATGCATCATCACCAAGGACGTCGTCACTTCCAAAGCCGACGTGAAGATAATCAAGCGAAAAATAAAAACTGCATGAAAGGTGCTTATGAAAATCAAACAGGATTATGTGAGCGATCAGTTTCATCAGGTCTACTTCACGTTCTCTGCCCGCGAAATGGATGAAATCATCCAAGATGTCTTGGCGGCGCACGGATTGTCGGAACGGGAAGCAAAGAGGAAGAAGAAATACATTTCGGAATTGGTGATGGAAAAGATTGAGGAAGAAATCATTGAACGCGAAATCATGAACCTGGACGTCATTCCGATTTACGGAAGGAAATTCAGATACTTGACGCGCATCCATCCCGGCAATCCCCTCCTCGTGATTTGCCAGTTCTGCATCCTTCCTTCCGATCTGAAAATTGATTTCCCGCCCAAAATCCCGAAAAAGATCCTCGAAATGTCCCATGTTCCGGAAACAGTGAGGACCATCGTTCGCCAAATCCTAATCGAAAACGGAGAATATGCATACAAGAACGGGGAAGTTGCGAAGAAGGGTAGCATCGTAATCTGCGACATCGTTTATAAACGCGACGATTATGTGATCAGCGAAATAGAAAATCAGGAAATCAACCTGAATAATGTCGATCAGCCCGAATGCGCTTTGTTTCTGAATTCCAAGGTCGGGGACGAAATAGTGCTCGATGATGAAACTTCGGTCACCGTGGTCGCCAAGGTCAAAGAAATTAAGAATTTGGCCGTAAACAGACTGACGGATGCGATTGTGAAGAAACTGAATTTCCTCAACACAAAGACGGTTTTGGAATTCAATAAGAAGATCAGCGACATCATCACATTTTCCGGAACGATTGTGGTTTTGCTTAATTATCTTGCGGAATACGCTTTGGAAAGCGGAAGCATTGAGTTCGATGAATATGTGTTGGATTTCTTCATGGGCAATGAATTTGCCCCGAATGGAAAGAAGGAAAGGGATCGCTATCTGGAGGAAGTCAAGCGCGATCTCGCGAAGGAATACATCATTTGGCTCATCAATCTGAACAATTCCAACATCGATCCTGCCTACATGGACAGGATTTACGAAGAATATGAGTTGGATAAAATGCTCTTCAATAACCCGATGCGCATCGACGGATACCAGGAATTCATCAACCGGCACGCCTTTGAAGCTCGGGTATTGCAATACTGCATTGACAACAAAATCATAGATAAAACCAATTAAGGAGGTGAAGATTATGTTCTCCAACCAAACAGTCGTTTCTGCGACGCTGCCGGCAATGGCGATCCGCGGGAGAGTGCCCCTACCGAACAACGAAATCAGAATCGACGTCGGCCGCAAGGAAAGCATCATGGCTTTGAAAGAAGCGGTCGAAGACAATAAGTACATCGCACTCTTCGTGCAGCGCGACCACAACATGGATAGCCCCGGTCCCAAGGATGTTTTTGAGAACGGACTCGTTGCCAAGATTATCTATAACATGGAAGGCCAGACCATCCATAAAGTGAAAGTGCTGGGCATCGTCCGTTGCAAGCTGGTGGAGTTTGTGGAAACGGAACCATTTTGGCGCGCTTCCATCGTCACCCTCCCGATAGAAAACGATGACCTGGACAAGGAGCTTGCTTATGTCAGGCTCTTGATTGAAGAATTGCAATCTGGGTCCAAATTCTTGTTTGAAGGAAATGCGGAACTGGCCAACATCATTTCCCAGGGAGTGACTGCCGATAAGCTGGCGGATGTTTTGGCTTATAATCTTCCCCTCGATTTAAATTCGAAGATGAAGTATCTAAGCACGCCCAATGTCGGAAAGCGACTCCGTTACATGCTTGAAGATTTGCGGCGCGAGAAATATATCAGAGATCTGGAGACCAACATCGAAAACGAGGTCAGAAAATCGATTAACGAAAGCCAGAAAGAATATTATCTCCGCGAAAAAATGCGGGTCATTCAGAACGAATTGGGCGACCGCGTGAAGAGGGATACAGAAATCGAGGAAATTAAGAAGAAGATTTTGGCTGCGAAGATGCCGAAATCAATGGAAGAAAAAGCCCTCTCCGAGCTCAACCGCTATGCTTCCCTAAGCAACACCAGCGGCGAAAGCGCGATCATCAAAACCTATCTTGATTTTGTCATTTCCCTGCCTTGGTCTAAAGAATCCAAGGAAACCAATGACATTGTCAAGGCAAAAGAACAGCTTGACAAGGATCACTACGGCCTTGAAGTCGTCAAGGAAAGGATACTTGAATACCTTGCCGTGAGAATCATGACGAAGAAAAACCCGCAGGCAATCCTCTGCCTCGTCGGTCCTCCGGGAGTCGGAAAAACTTCCTTGGCGCGTTCAATCGCAAAAGCGCTGAACAAGCAGTTTGTGAAGCAGTCCCTCGGTGGCATCAAGGATGAAGCCGAAATCAGGGGGCACAGAAGAACCTATCTCGGCGCACTCCCCGGACGCATCCTGCAGGGCATGAAACGCGCGGGCGTCATCAATCCGGTTTTCCTACTAGACGAAATCGACAAACTGTCGAGCGACTACAAGGGAGATCCCGCGAGCGCGATGCTAGAAGTCTTGGATGCGGAGCAGAACAAGTATTTCAGCGACCATTATCTTGAAGAACCCTATGATTTGTCTAAGGTCTTCTTCATCTGCACCGCGAATTACTTGGAAAACATACCCGTGCCTTTGCGTGACAGAATGGAAATCGTCCAATTGTCAAGCTATACGGAATATGAGAAATTTGAGATAGCGAAAAGGCATCTCATCAAAAAGCAGCTTGAGTTGCATGGCTTGGAAGAAAAGAGATTTTCGCTTTCCGACGAAGCTCTTTGGATGATCATCCGGAATTATACAAAAGAAGCCGGCGTCCGTGAACTGGAAAGAAAAATTGGTTCTCTGATCAGAAAAGCCATCAAGACGATTCTGATGGACAAAATCGACAAAGTCGACATCAAAGAAAAGAATCTGACGGAATGGCTCGGCCGGCCGAAATACTTCTTCAACAAAATCGACAACACCGACAAAA
>ERZ773359.2354-NODE-2354-length-23919-cov-13.499036_pt1 | contig 23919 bp, 21 predicted proteins | sample MGYA00374955_ERZ773359 | MGnify/ENA primary metagenome ERZ773359 (study PRJEB29098, sample SAMN04486028) | biogas fermenter metagenome | study: EMG produced TPA metagenomics assembly of the Biogas fermentation microbial communities from Germany - Plant 4 DNA1...
CCGTTTTTAAAATTAGTGCTGCATTTAGTATTGCAATTTTAAGCTTAAAAATATAAAAACCGGGTAAACCCGGTTTTTACGGTTGTATTACTAACCTCCGCCCACCTCGCTAAAGGTGAGCTCCCTCTTTATTAAAAGAAAGATTAAGTAAATTTGAGGATTACTCCTCGGTCTCCGTGTATGAAATCCCTCTCCACGGCTTACTTTCGGGCCAAATAAGGCCTGCTTGGTTAAGCCGCTTCCGCTCCACCCATAAACCGCCCCCACCTATAGAGGTGGCAACTTCGTGTTCAGACAGCTTCCACTGCCGGATTCCACGCTGAAAGGGCAGCCCCGGCTTAAATGCATGCTTTTTACAAAGCAGTGCACAGCTTCACCGCCGCTTGGCAGCAACATCACCGCGTGTTTTTGATACGGGTGATTTTTCCGCTGTTTGAGCTGAAAAATGGGTGGATATTTCGGAGAGATTCAACCCATTATTGCACGGCGTCTTTCAAAGCTTTACCGGCTTTGAATACAGGAGCTTTGGAAGCAGGTATAATGATCTCCTCTCTTGTCTGAGGATTTCTGCCCTTCCTTTCAGCCCTGTCGCGTACCTCAAAGGTACCGAAACCTACCAGCTGTACTTTTTCATTCCTTGCTAAAGCTTCGGTTATTACTGAAACTATGGCATTTACAGCTTTCTCAGCATCTTTTTTTGTCAATTCTGATTTCTCTGCTACTGCAGCTATCAATTCAGCTTTATTCATAAATGAACCCTCCTTGAAATGAATTCTTATAGCATATTCGCTATATTTCTTTAAATTCCTCCTTTTTTCCAAATATTTTTTTAAATTTTTACAAAAATTTTTTCAATTTTTGGGATAGAGGAATCTCGATAATATCTTTACCATATTTTTCATCAATTATACATTATTTTCGTTGTTAAATAGCGCTTTTGCCTGATCCCACAGCTTATCCATCTCTTCAAGAGTCATTTCCTCAAGAGGACGATGTGCATTTTGTTCCACATATTCAAAACGGTCTATAAACTTCTCAATAGTCTTTACCAATGCCAGTTCCGGATCTGCTTTTAAAAACCTTGATACATTAACCACAGCAAACAACAGATCCCCTATCTCCTCTTCTATTCTTCCGGCATCGGTATCTGTACATACCTCTTTTAGTTCCTCCAGTTCCTCATAAACCTTATTCAGTGCACCCTCTACGTTATCCCAGTCAAACCCTACCATAGCAGCTTTCTCCTGCACTTTATAACTTCTTACAAGAGCAGGAAGCACAGCGGGTATATCCTGCAGTACCTGGGTATGAGTTTTCAAACCTTTCTCCCGTTTTTTGAGATCTTCCCAGTTCTCCACCACCTGCTGTGAATTCTCCGCGTGTCCATCTCCGAATATATGGGTATGACGGTTAATCATTTTTTGACATACACGGGTGATAGCATCCAGTATATCAAAGGCCTCATTTTCCCTGGCTATCTGACAGTGAAACACCACCTGTAATAGTACATCTCCCAGCTCCTCCGCAAGCTTGTCCATATCACGCTTGTCGATGCATTCGATTACCTCATAGGTTTCTTCCAACAGATACCTCTTCAGGCTCTCATGGGTCTGTTCCCTGTCCCAGGGACAACCATCAGGTGACCGAAGAATACTCATGATCTCGCATAAATGATCTATATCAAAGGATTCCAATTCCTCCAGTTTGAGAGAAGGAATATACAGGCAGGTGGTATTATCATAATCTGCCTGTCCATCCAGCTGATGCAAACTTATGGAGCTGTACCGCAAATCACCGTTTTTATCCCCGCTGCTTAAAAACACCTTCAAATTCGCCGGATAAAAACGAAGCAACTTATGCTTTACCTGTGATGCTGCTAAAGCATTATAAATATTGGTGATAACAGTAGTTAAGCGCACATTTATACGGCTCTCGTCAAGTTGGGAAGCCATAAGTATTTTCAGTCCATCCACCCCCGAAGCCTGTACCATAGCCACCAGTGCATCAGCGGTGCTTATCCCCGGTATGATACGAATATCATATAAAGACCGGTCAAGCTGCCGGACAAGTTCCAGTGAAAGGGGTTCCCCTGCCAGAGGATGTCCGGGGACACCCAGTACCACATCGTCTTCCTCCAACTGACGCAAAACCTTCCGTGCCATGGCGTTATATACATTATCAGAAATAGTATTATCATCCAGAAGCAGTTCGTCCAATGAAGTATACCTAACGCCCATCTGCTGCAGGTATGGGACAGCTCCATGCCTTTCAGTTGAAAGCAGTACCCTTGAACCCTGCTGTAACGCTTTTAAAGCTCCCAGCGTCAGATATTCCTCATTTCCGGGTCCCAATCCTACAATAGTAATTTTTCGTTTCATTTTATACCCCCTACTCATTGCGCAGTCTCGCACTAACCATCCTATTGGCAAGTTTACTGTTTCTGAACAATGCCTGGAGATCTCTTTTATCTACAGCGCCCATGATGATAAGAAGCAGGGCATATACAATAGCTCCAATAAAGATAGTCAGCATTGTAGCCCTAACATGCCCTAAAGCTGCCATAAGCGGTTTAAACACTATAACCACAACGGCTCCCATGAAAGCTGCAGCAAATGCAAGCTTTGCGGCCATCAACCCAAACGTCCGGGAAACGCCTATATATTTTACCACCGCAGCAAAATCCAGTAAAGCAGCCGTTAAATAACATATTACCGTACCTATTGCAGCTCCCAGAATATTAACTTCCGGTATGCCAATCAATATGTAGCTTACCACAACCTTTGCCATCGCACCTATAAAAAGGTTCCTGACCGGTACAGCAACCTGATCTATTCCCTGTAAGATTCCAGTCAAAGCCTGTATAGCGGTGAGAAACACCACACCAATGGACAATACGCTCAAGATACTCCCGGCCTTAACAACCTCGGTCACATCCAGGGATGCGTATAAAAGCTGTATGATCGGCCGTGCCAGTGTACACATCCCCACACCCGCCGGCAATCCGAGCAAAAGAGTTAAGCGCAGGGCTGTTTCGGTTTTTGCTGATATTGCCCTCCGCTCTTCTAAAACATATGATTCGGATATGGACGGCACAATGCTCATAGCCAACGCTATGGTTATTATTGTCGGAAAGTTTATAAGGGGTCCCGCGTAAGCCGTTAACAGGCCGTACAGACTTGTGGCCTCCTCCACCGTATACAGAAAACCCGTATCATAGTTTATAATATTTACAAGCCGGTTGACAACAACCATTTCATCAACCAGCGCTACAAGAGGCATAATGGAGGCTCCTATTGTAACCGGTATGGCAATACTCAGCATTCTTGCCATTATCCCACGGGTGGGTTCCCTGTACCTGCCCGGCCGGCTCTGTTTATTCTTTTCCCTGTTCTCAGCCCTTTTATGCCTGTATATTCCCAACAACAGGATAAGTGCCGCCACCTCACTTAATGTAACGCCCAGCATAGCGCCGGCCGCTCCGTACTGTACCCCCCATTTCACCCAATGCGAAGCAAGCAAAAGTCCCATTGCCAGCTTTATCGTCTGCTCCACCACCTGGGACAGGGCAGTAGGAGTCATATGCTGCATTCCCTGAAAATATCCCCTGAAGGAAGATATCATTGCAACAAAGAACAGACCGGGAGCAATAGCCATTATGGAATAGACAGCATCCACATTGCCCACAGCCCTTGCAACAACACCGCTGAATGAAAACAGCAGTACCGATGTAAATATGCCTATGCCGGCCATTAAAGCCAGGGAGATCCTGAAAACCCTGTGGGCACCGGTATAGTCATTAAGGGCAATCCTTTCAGAAACCATCTTGGAAATGGCCACCGGTAAACCCGCTGAGGACATTACCAGAAGAAAAGAATATATCGGATATGCCATCTGGTATAGCCCCATACCTTCCGGGCCAATGACATATGTAAGGGGTATACGGAATATGGCTCCCAGGAACTTGGCAAACAAGCCTGCAGAAGCCAGTACAGCTGCACCCCTGACGAAAGATTTCTTTTCCATTGTAAACCTCCAGCCGTATATGTAAATTTATCCATTCATTAAAGATATTATACTACTCCCGATGGTTTTACAATACAGATTTTGGTATCTGCTCAGGATTTAACATGTTTCTTGTTCATCTTCCCTAAAAGTAAAAAAGGCATTGAGTTATTTTCAATGCCTTTTCTTTATGTCTTTTCGTTATGTCTTTTCGTTTCATCCCTTTATATTATTGCTCCATTTGCTTACCCAGAAATGCCGCCGCAGCTTCAGCTATTTTACTTTCAGTTTCACCCATGGTAACATCAGGGTCTTTTGATAAAAGAACAACAGCTCCTATCGATTCGCCTGCAGATACTATGGGGGCAATCACCTGAGCTGTATATTCGGGTTTATCAGGTTCATTATTGGATATACGGTAGATGGTGTCCTGTTGACTGAGATTTGTTACCACAACTTTCTTGTCATTTATAATACGCTCCATATCGGAGCTTATTCTCTCGTTCCTTAAGTACTTTCTTGCTTCGCCGGCAACAGCTACAACGACATCTTTATCCGTAACACAAGCAATATGCCCTAAAATCTTATTCAGAGATTCCACATACTCAGTTGCAAATTCACTTAATTCCCCGATAGGAGAATATTTTTTTAGAATAACCTCACCCTCGCGGTCGGTGAAAATCTCCAAGGGGTCTCCTTCCCTAATCCTCAGGGTGCGACGAATCTCTTTTGGGATAACCACTCTGCCCAGATCATCGATTCGCCTGACTATCCCTGTTGCTTTCACATAAATCCCTCCTTAATCTGTATTTATTTACAAAACCATCCTTGCATTCATATTATTTTACTGTTCAGGTGCTTTTATGCATGTTAAATTTACGGAGGGATCAAAATAATATTTATTACAACCTTCTCTCATATTTCTTTATTTTGGCTTGATTTTTCCATTCCTCAATCAAACTGTTCCATTTTTCATTCCTTTTATCCTCTAAAACAATCTCTTTTATCTCTTCCTTTTTCTCTTCAAGACTAAAGACCTCTTCAGGCAGCTTTTCATACAGCTTTATAATATGATACCCGTACGGGGACTCCAGAGGCTTTGAAATCTCGTTCTCATTAAGCTCGAAAATAGCCTTTTCAACTTCAGCTGCAAACAGCCCGATGCCCTCATATATGATGTATCCTTCATCCTTGTTGCTGGTGGTGGTATCTTCACTGTATTCCTCTATAAGTTCTTCAAAGCTCTCCCCATCCCTGGCTTTATCGTAAGCCTCCTGAGCCTTGGGTTTTATAGTTTCCAGTCTTTCCTGCAAATATTTATCTGCCTCTTCCTCGCTTTCTTCCTGCATTAACCTGTAGTACTCATCCTGCTCATCGGCTGAAAGCGGAATCGTTATATGCTTGATCCGTACCCAACCCGGAGGACGGTACAGCTGTATCTCCGCTGTTTGGACCTGTGTCGGATCTTCCTTTTGTTTGCTCAGGTTCTCGTTATAATATTTCTCTATATCCTCGTCGGTAACGGTAACGTCTTCCAGCATTTTTTCACTAAAATCATCAAGCATCAAATCCTCAGCCAGCATCTCTATATATTCTTCCTCGGTAATACCGACTGCAGCCAATTGTTCATTCCACATATCCCGGGCTTCCTGCAGATAATCCTTATCCGAATCAGCACCCTGTTCCTCCTGGTCCTGTTCCTTTAATACATCGGCATACTCCTTTAACTGATCCTCAAGTTCCTGTCTTGCCTTTTCAATGTATTCGTCATTAACGGTAAACCCGGATTCCATGGCTTTTTTCTCCAGCACCTTGCGTAAAACAAGCTGTTCAAGAATATCCTCTTTCATTCCTTTAATGAAATCCTTGTACTGTTCGTCCTTCTCCACTTCTTCGGTTATTCCCCAGAAGGCTTTCTGCTGATCATAGATATCGAGAAACTCGCCTTTCAGAATTTTCTCACCGTCTACCTCAGCTACAACCCGCTGTCTGTCCTTTTCGGGATCTACCTTAACTAAACCGCACCCCGCAATCAATGCTAAGGATATTACCATAATCAGCAGGAAAGAAATATACCTGTAAAATTTCATATCTTTTCATCCTTTCATTCTAAATGGTGCACAATTGCTTCCAGCGTCTCCCTGGCAGCTTCCAAGGCCGTGTCGGGCAAAAAATCACGCAGCTTTATTGTAAATGTCGGAAAAGGAGATGAAGTAAAACTAAGCCGGTTTCGATTCTCATTCAGAATAGGCATAAGCTTCTTCGGCGTTATGGCCATGTTATCAGCCAGCCTCATCCTGACCATTGTACCCTTATGGGTAATCTCGGTAATCCTGACCTTCCGTGCCAGAGCTTTGATGTAAGCTATGTCTATCAGATTCTGGACACTGGCAGGTATATCCCCGAATCTGTCCACCAGCTCATCTTCAACATCATTCTTATCCTCAAGCCCGTTGATAGCAGCAATTTTTTTGTAAAACTCCATCTTATGACTCTCTTCAGCTATATAATCCTGATCTATATGAGCATTAACCTTTATATTAATAACCGTCTCAACCGGCTGAACCAGTTCCTCACCTTTCAGGGTGCGTATGGTGTCTTCAAGCAGTTTATAATACAGCTCATATCCCACAGCAGCCATGTGGCCATGTTGTTCACCACCCAGTATGTTCCCGGCTCCCCGGATCTCCAAGTCCCTCATGGCAATTTTAAAGCCGGAACCGAATTCTGTAAACTGCTTAATCGTTTGAAGCCTTTTTTCAGCCTGCTCCGTGATTATTTTGTCCTTTTGGAAAGTAAAATAAGCATAGGCCAAACGATTCGAGCGCCCTACCCGGCCTCTCAGCTGATATAGTTGAGACAGACCGAAACGATCGGCGTTGTATACTATTAAGGTATTTACGTTGGGGATGTCCAACCCGTTTTCTATGATTGAGGAACAAAGCAGCACATCATATTTATGGTCATAAAAATCCATCATTATGCTTTCAAGAAGGCTTTCGCTCATCTGTCCATGGGCCATGGCTATTTTAGCCTCGGGAACAAGCTGGCTGATTTTCTGCATTGCGTAGTCCATACTCTTTACACGGTTATACACGAAATATACCTGTCCGCCCCTCTGTATCTCCCGTAAAATAGCGTCCCGTATCAGGGATTCATTATACTCCACTACATAGGTCTGAACTGGGTATCTGTCCTCAGGCGGTGTTTCAATGATGCTTATATCCCTGATGCCCATCAGAGACATGTGCAGTGTACGAGGGATAGGAGTAGCTGTAAGGGTTAAAACATCAACGTTTTTCTTAATATCCTTAATGGTTTCCTTATGAGAAACACCAAACCGCTGTTCCTCGTCGACTATCAAAAGCCCCAGATCCTTAAACTTAACATCCTTCCCAAGAAGACGGTGAGTACCTATTATTATATCAACACCGCCTGTCTTAATGGCTTTTACTATCTCCCTCTGTTCAGCAGGGGTTTTAAACCGGCTTAATACCTGAATGGTAAAGGGGAAATTTTCAAATCTCTCAACAAAAGTATTATAGTGCTGTTGAGCCAGTATGGTAGTAGGTGCCAGTACCGCTACCTGCTTGCCGTCCATAACAGCTTTAAAGGCGGCCCGGATAGCCACCTCGGTTTTTCCGTAACCTACATCGCCGCACAGCAGCCGGTCCATAACTTTTGGCGACTCCATATCGCGCTTAACCTCTTCAATAGCCTGAAGCTGATCCGGTGTTTCCTGGTAAGGAAACATATCCTCAAACTGTTTCTGCCATTCGGTATCGGGAGAAAAACGATGTCCCTCTATTGCCTCTCTGACTGCATACAGTTTAACCAGATCAATTGCCAGCTTTTGAATGGATTTTCGTACCCTGTTCTTGGTCCTTTGCCACTCGGCGCCTCCCAGCTTGGAAAGCTTGGGCGCCCCCTCTCCCATACCAACATAAGGCTGGATCATATCCAGCTGTTCCACGGGTACATAAAGCCTGTCCGTTCCCGCATATTTTATATTCAGGTAGTCCCGCTTCTGACCATCCACCAAAAGGGTTTTTATTCCAAGATATTTCCCAATACCATGGTTTTCGTGGACTACATAATCCCCTATCTTTAAATCTGTAAAGCTTTCAAGCTTTCTGCCCGTTTTCCTGCGCTGGGTGCGCCGCTTTTGCGTCCCGTAAATTTCCTTGTCACTGACAACGGCAAAACCGGCATCAAGGTATTCAAAACCTGAGCTTAAGATCCCGGGTACTACCATTATCTGTCCGGGTGCCATATATTGATTACCGGCATGTTCTTTATATGTTGCGTCGAGCCCCGAATCCCTAAGGAATGATATCAATCCTTCGCCCCTGCTCTTGCTTCCTGTAAGCAGAAGGACCGAATATCCTTTCTTTCGCCAGTGTTCGATATCCTCCACCAGCAGCTGCAGTTTTCCATGATAGGCCGGAATGCTCCTGGCAGTGATATGGAAGGACGCATCAGGCTTAAAACCGGGCCGGGATGTGGGTAATGCCTGCATAAGCAGAGAAGTATACCCGGATACCTTTATCAAAAAATCATGGTAATCTATGGTATTGTACAGCTGCTCCGGCAGCACTTCACCTTTTTCCAGCAGCTCCTTGAAATGCTCCTGCATTTCAAGACCGTATCCCATGCCCCGTTCCCGCAGCCTTGCCGGTTCGTCAAGCACAACCAGGGCAGAATCGTCCAAATAGTCAAATAACGTGTTTCTACCGGGATACAAAAAAGAAAAATACCCCTCCAGTAAGCTGTCATATACCCCCTCGGACAGCTTATCCAGAACCAAATCTACTTTTCCCTTTAAAGTACCTTGTCCTTTTCTGCCATGTTCCTTGATATAACCGGCATAACTTTTATTAATCCTGTCCCGTGCTCCTGCAATAGCATCCTTTGTCAGCACCAGTTCCCGGGCCGGTGAAATGGTTGCATTCTCAACTTTTTCCACCGATCTTTGAGACGATACATCAAATATCCGTATGGAATCCACTTCATCGTCAAAAAACTCTATTCTATACGGATCATCTGATGTAAGAGGAAAAACATCCAGTATACCTCCCCTTACACTAAACTGACCCTTACCTTCAACGGCGGATACCCGTTCATATCCCATCCGTACCAGCTTTTCCGACAGCTGTTCAAGCGGCGCTATATCCCCTACCTTTAAGGTAAATATATTATCCTTAAACACCTGCGGAGGACATTGCAGCGCCAGTACAGCCTGGATGGAAGCCACAACTATCACATTCTGTTTAAGAAGCAAGGCCTCTATAACCTGCAGCCGCTGCTCGGTAATCTCGGTGCTTTGAGCGGCTACATTATATAGCAGAACCTCCCTTTCGGGAAAAAGCATGACCTTTTCGGGATAAAAAAACAGAAGATCTTCCTGTATCCTTCTGGCTTCAGCATCACCGCTGGTTATATACAGGCAGCTTCGTTCCAAGGGGTACAGTACGCTTGCAAGCATATGGCATTTTTGAGATTGATTTAATCCAACAAGTTCCACAGACCCGGTATCTTCTTTATATACCATTTCCTTAAGTCTGCGGAACTCTGTCCATCTATCCATGGGCTCCAGCCACAACGGAGTCATTTAACCACCAACTCTGCACATCCTTTGATGTTACATATTTTTTAATCAAAATGATTGTGTCTCTATCCATTATATCTGCTCATAGCCTCCTGTATACCCCTTGTAACAATAGCTTCTACTCCTTTTACTGCCCTTTTACAAGCCTCAAGGATAACAGGTATCTCCTCCTCGCTAAAAGGCGACAGAACAAAACCGGCCAGATCCTCTCCTTCGGGCGCCGGACCTATGCCAAGGCGGACACGGGGAAAGTCTTCCGTTTGAAGCTGGTATATGATGGAACGCATACCATTGTGAGTTCCCGCGCTTCCCGAAGGACGAATCCGTACCACTCCCAGATTTAAATCAACATCGTCATAGATTACAATGAGCTTTGAAGGCTCGATCTTGTACGCAGAAACCAAATCCAGAATGCTCAATCCGCTTAAATTCATGTATGTCTGAGGTTTGGCCAGCACCACGTCCTGTCCGCCAATAGTTCCTTCTCCAATAACAGCCTTATACTTTATCCTGTTCATTTTTATGCCAAATTCCCGGGATATCATATCTATTGTCATAAACCCGGCATTATGCCTTGTATCACTGTATTGGGTTCCCGGGTTGCCTAATCCAGCTATAATGTACATCCTGCTTCACACCTTAACTCAAACACTACTCAAACAGAGGACTAACCGCAATATCTTCATAGATTCTGTCAATGGCTTCTGCAAAAAGAGGCGCTACTGAAAGAATCTTAATGTTTTCAATACATTTTTCCGGAGGCAATGGAATGGTATCAGTTATAATAAGCTCTTTTATAGGAGAGTTTTTTATCCTTTCAATGGCAGGGCCTGACAGTACACCATGGGTGCAGCAGGCATATATTTCGGTAGCACCATTCTGATAAAGTGCAGTTGCCGCCTGTGTAATAGTCCCTGCTGTATCAATAAGATCATCAATCAGTATGGCCCGTTTCCCTTTAAATTCACCAATAATATTCATTACTTCAGATACGTTGGCCTTGGGTCTGCGTTTATCTACAATGGCCAGCGACGCATTCAAGCGGTTGGCAAAGCTCCTTGCCGTAGTAACATTGCCGACATCAGGAGAAACAACAACCGTGCCCTCCCCTTCAAAACCTCTTTCAATAAAATGCTTAGCCAGAATAGGCAGTCCCAGCAGGTGATCCAGCGGAATATCAAAAAAGCCCTGTATCTGAGGTGCGTGCAGATCCATGGTAAGCACCCGATCAGCACCTGCGCTGGTAATCAGATTTGCCACCAGTTTTGCCGTAATGGGATCCCTTGCCTTGGCCTTCCGGTCCTGTCTGGCGTAACCGTAGTATGGTATAACCGCAGTGATACGGCCGGCCGAGGCTCTCTTGAAGGCATCAATCATTATCAATAATTCCATAAGATTATCATTTACCGGATGGCACATAGATTGAATAACAAATACATCAGAACCTCTTACCGTTTCGTAAATATTAACGCATATCTCGCCATCGCTGAAAGTTCCTACCTCGGAATCCCCTAAACGGACCCCCAGGTATTTGGCAATTTCTTTTGCCAGTTCCGGATTTGAATTACCGGTGAAAATTTTTATACCCGTACCATGGGTAATCATTTATATTATTCTCCTTTCTTCTTCAATTGTCGTTTCTCAACCCAGCCCTCTTTATTTACCTGCCGGGCCCTTGCTATAGCCAGCGAATATTCAGGTACTTCATCTGTAATAGTAGAACCGGCAGCAATATAGGCTCCTTCTTTGACCACGACCGGGGCAATTAAATTTACATTGCAGCCTATAAAAGCTTTATCTTCCACAACAGCCCTATGCTTTTTCACTCCGTCGTAATTTACAAATACCACACCACATCCTACATTGACATCACTGCCAATAGTACCATCGCCAACATAGGACAGATGGGAAACCTTTGAACGGTCTCCTATTGAAGAGTTCTTTATCTCAACAAAATCACCAATTCTCACCCTGTTCCCGATATTACTACCCGGACGCAAATATGCATAAGGTCCTATGGTTGTTTCATCACCTATTCTACTTTCAAGTATAACTGAAGCCTGTACCTGTGTCTGGTTTCCAATAACCGAATTGACTATACGGTTGTTGGGATAAAGCGTACACCCTTCCCCGATTATGGTCCTGCCTTCCAGTACATTCCCCGGATACACAACGGTGTCACTCCCAATAACTACATCGGGGCCTATATAGGTATTATTCGGATCAATTAAGGTTACACCGTTTTCCATATGATACCTGTTTATCCTCTGGCGCATCTTCTGTTCAACCTCGGCCAGCTGTACCCTGGTGTTAATACCCAGCACTTCATCTGAATCCTGTGCTACAAAAACACCAACCTTGTTACCGGCTTCCTTCATTATATGAAGCACGTCGGTCAAATAATATTCTCCCTGTTTGTTGTTATTATCCAACTGGTTAAGGCTGGACAAAAGAAGCTGTATATTAAAGCAGTAGGCTGAAACATTTACTTCATTTATCCGCCGCTGCTCTTCTGTAGCATCTTTATGTTCCACTATCCTTTCCAGATCCCCGGCTTCGTTCCTGATGATTCTCCCATACCCCGTCGGATCATCCAGTATTGCCGACAGGGCAACTGCGTCATATCCGCCTTCATTGGCATATTCCACCATCTTTTGAAGGGTTGAGCTGCGTATCAGAGGAATATCTCCAGCGACTACGACAGTATAACCATCGATTTTCTCAAGAATGGAATGTGCAACCATAACTGCGTGTCCGGTTCCCAAACGCTGTGACTGATAAGCATATCTGACCCGCTGACCGAGATATTGTTCAATCTGTTCTGCCTGATGCCCGACCACCACAACGGGCAGGGATTCAGATATCTCTACAGCGGTCCTTACCATATGCTCGATAATAGGATAGCCGCAAACTTCGTGCATTACTTTGGGTTTTGAGGATTTCATCCTGGTCCCTTCGCCTGCGGCAAGAATAACGACTACAGCACATTTATTCATACTACATGCTCCTTTACTGTGGCCTCCCACCGATTAAGAAGAGGATTTCTCCTTTGATTAAGAGAAACTTACATCCGTGCAGAAACTGCTTACCGGTATCTGCCCGACAGTTTCTCTCTCAGGAGACTTTTTTGTCCGGAGCGGTCCGGCCCTACCGGATTAAACCTCTTTTCATTCCATAAACATTATACACAAAACGTAAGAAATAAAGCAAGATCACCATATGCCCACCACCAATATTTCCTCATATTTGTGTGGAGGGCTAAAAAAATAAGAATATACAGTTCCCAACAAATTTGGATAATTATAAACAAAAAACAAACTTTAAAGGAGAGCCCCTGCTCTCCTTTAAAGCTTATTCGTCGCCCAATTCATTAAATTTTTCTAGAATGAGCGTCTGGAGCATTGTCCGTGTTTCGGAATTAATAGGATGGGCAATATCCCGATATTCGCCATCGGGGGTTTTCCGGCTTGGCATAGCAATAAACATGCCGCTCTGTCCCTCAATCACCTTGATATCATGAACTACAAACTGATCATCAAAGGTAACAGAGGCAACCGCTTTCATCTTCCCCTCGCTATTTATTTTCCGAACTCGAACATCGGTCACATTCATTCAAGTTCACCACCTTCCAGTTCATAAACAAAGAATGCATATATATATTCGCCAAAAAGATGCGTATTCCTCCTAAATTTTTTAAAATATAAAAAATTAATAAAGGTCTCCCTCAACTATCCAGTCTGCTGGCTCTAAAACAACTTTCCTGCCGTTTTCATCTACCTGCTTCAATTCGATAAGAGCAGCGTAGTTTTCAACCATCTTTTTCTCAGGCTGCTGGGTGGCAATCATAACCCCTATCCCGGCAATATCGACCCCGAATTCACTGAGCAGATCTATCATCCCTTTTGCCGTGCCTCCTCCTTTCATAAAGTCGTCAACTATAAGAGCCCGCTGTCCCTGTTTAACAGCCCTTCTGGCCAGGGACATGGTCTGAATCCTTCTTGAGGAGGCTGAAACATAGTTTATGGTAACCACCGAACCTTCGGTAACCTTACTGTCTCTCCTTGCAATGACTACCGGACAGTTAAGGGCTCTTCCGGTCATCAAAGCGATGGGTATACCTTTGGTCTCCACCGTAATAACAAAGTCAGGATGAGTATCTTGAAACTTATAAGCCATAATCTCTCCAACCTGTTCGGCTATATTGGGCATAAACAAAAGATCCGTCATATACAAAAATCCGCCCGGCAGAATACGCTCGGGATCGGACAATTTTTCACAAAGATCCTGTATAAAATCAGAAATCCGGTTTTGACCCGGTTGGGGTTTATACTTAACACCACCTGCTGCACCCACAACCGTTTCCAGAGTGCCCAGATTAAAGGTATTAAGCGCACGGCGCAACAGCATAACGTCCTCGCTGACAGTTGATTTGGCCACTCCAAAAAGCTCGCTGAAATAATTCAGCGTAAATATACGATTAGGCTGATCAAGCAATATTTTGGTCATAACCCCAATCCGTTCACTCCTACTCATCCTGCTCATAATTTACCACCCTCAACCTATTATACCCATTGATGGGTAATTTCTTCATCAATAAATTATATCACAAATCTATAAAAATACTGAATATTTTTTAAAATTTTATAAAATTTTTTAGGATTATTCTCGATATTATTTCAAGATATTCAAAAAACATATACTCTATGAAACCGTTTAATATCGTTAAGTTCAGGGCAATCAAAAATTTTTTCATATCTATACACCGGCATATGAGCATATTTTTTACGTCTTGATCTTAACTGTACGATACCGATGTGGTATAATAAAAAAGCTTTTTTGAAGCCTTTGAGAAAAGCGGGAATACTGCTTAAAAATAAGCTGGCATACAGGAGATGAAACTGATATGAAAAGAGCCCTTGGATATGTTCGAAAAGCGGTAGAAGACTTTAATATGATTCAGGAAGGGGATCGCATCGCAATAGGGGTTTCAGGCGGAAAGGACAGCTTAACCCTGCTCAAAGCTCTTAAGCTGTACCAGCGTTTTTCGCCTGTTTCCTATCATCTGGAGGCCATAACCATTACCATGGGTTTTGATAATTTTGACATTACACCGGTTGAAGAATTCTGCAGGGAACTGGATGTGCCTTTTACCGTAGTAAACACTATGATTGGTAAGATAATCTTTGAGGAAAGGAAGGAAAAAAACCCCTGTTCCCTCTGCGCCCGGATGCGCCGGGGTGCACTACACGACGCTGCCCTTGAACTGGGATGCAAAAAAGTGGCACTGGGACACAATCTGGATGATGCCCTGGAAACATTTTTCCTCAGCCTGTTTCATGAGGGAAGGTTCAACACATTTTCCCCGGTAACATACCTAGATCGTAAGGACATAACCCTTATCCGGCCATTAATATATGCACCTGAACCTGAAATCATAGGAACGGTCCGCCGCCAGAATATACCGGTTGTTCCCAGCCTCTGTCCGGCTGCCGGACACACTCAGCGGGAAGAAATGAAGAAACTACTGCGCAGCCTTGCAAAGACATATCCAAACATAAGAGAACAAATGCTTACAGCGCTTAAAAGCAAGCACAACAGAAATCTGTGGGATTAAATTTAAAACCAACAGTAAAAAAGTCTCCATCCTATCCATGATGGAGACTTTCTTTGTCTAATCAATATTTAGCTTAAGGCTTCAGGTTACCCGTTGTCCACCAGGGCAAACATGATCTCGCCTTCAACAGCAACTTCATCCTCTACTAAAGCCTTGACAAATCCTTTACCCATTCTTCCCCTTATCCTGTTAATCTTAGCCTCTAAACGCAGTTGATCCCCGGGAACAACCTGCCTGCGGAACCGCAGTTTGTCTACCCCGGTGAAAACGGGGATTTTTCCCCTGTTGTTCTCATCATGAAGCACAATAACTGCGCCAAGCTGGGCCAGGGCTTCCAGTATCAATACCCCCGGCATTATAGGCCTCCCGGGAAAATGCCCCTGGAAAAACCACTCGTTAGCAGTGACATTTTTTATTCCCACAGCTTTTTCACCCGGGACAAACTCTATGATCTTATCTATGAGCAGAAAAGGATAACGATGGGGAATATACCCCATTATTTCCTGTATATCCATTATTACCTCCTCAGATTGTTAGCAATGCGTTCCATTTCATCAGCGGCCTGCAGCATTCTTGAACTGAGCTGATAAACCCTCTGAGCAAGTATCATCTGGGTCACTTCTTCAGCCATGTCCACGTTTGAAGCCTCCAAAAACCCCTGCCTTACATTGGCCATACCCGCATACATGGGAGGACCGCTGGCTTCGGTTTCAACAAACTGATTGTTGCCTACAGCCGCCAATCCTTCAGGGTTGGGAAAGTCTACAATACCTAAGCGGTAGGGCAGTAAACCGTAATCATCAACCTCAATGGGCTGTCCGTTATAATCCAGAACATACTCACCCTGTGCAGTTACAAGACGGTTTACATATTGACCCCCCACCAGCTCGCTGGATATCTTAAAACTTCCGTCCCTGGTATAGCGAACAGTTCCGTCCTGATGAAGAACCGCGAAAAATCCCGGTCCGTCTATGGCAAAGTCCAGAGGACGATCGGTCTGCTGCAGCGCACCCTGTTCAAAATTTCGTTGAGTGGCAGCCAATCTGCTTGCGTTCCCTACCTGCAGGTTTGTATTCTGGCCATCCCTTCTTACTTCCATAGCAGAATACAGCAGATCCTGGAATGCAGCACGGACTTTTTTATACCCTGTAGTGTTTGTATTGGCTATGTTGTTTGATATAATATCCATATTTTGCTGCTGAGTCACCATTGACGACGCCGAACTGTATAACGCACGGATCATATACTCTCCTCCTATACGCGTCCGATCTCATTTACCGTTTTATCCAGGGTCTCGTCGATCATCCTGATGATCTGGGCATTCGATTCATAATTGCGCGTAGCGGTCACCATTTCAACCATTTCTTTGACCGCATCCACATTGGAACCTTCAATATAATTTTGCATGACTTCTCCCTGATAATCCAGAATCTGATTATCCGGATCCGAATTTATGAACAGGTTGTGACCGGCCTTTCTAAGAGCCTGGGGATCCTCAAAGTCAACTATCTGCAATCGATCAACATATTGATCATTGACAAATATGTAGCCCATTGAATCAACTGTGAAATCTTCAGTACCTATATAAATCGGACCCGTCTCACCGGCTACAGGCCATCCGTCTGCCGTAACCAGATATCCCAGACTGTCCAGCATAAAGCTTCCATCCCTTGTATACCGCTCACCGTCATCAGTAATGATAGTGAAAAATCCCGGTCCGTTAAGAGCCATATGGGTGTTTACACCGGTATGCTGCAATATACCCTGCTGGTACGATGTCACAACCTCTTCAACGGTAACACCATGATTTATGGTCCCTATAGGCTGGCTTGAAGGTGACTGTCTGTTATTTAACCTGAGCAGCAGTTCATCGCTGAATGACCGGGTTACCACCTGATCCTTCTTATAACCATAGGTATTAATATTGGCAATATTGTTAGCCACGGTGTCCAACCTTCTGGCCTGGTGGATCATGCCGGTAGCGGCAGTATACAAACCCCTTGTCACAACCCTACACCGTCCTTATATATTATGATATATTCTTGTCCAAAATAATCCTTCTCTTATATATTATCGTCATCTTACCCAATAATCTTTAGTATATATTCAAAAAATGCTAAGGTCAAACCTTAGCATTTGGTCCGCATTCGTATCAAGCACCCGGCAGCTCTAAAAATCCAATGCATCTCCCCGGGCATAACTCCTGACCGCCAAAGATCCGTATACATCAAGAGCTTCCAGCACTCTGCCCGTTCCAAGCGCAACGCATGATACCGCATCTTCCATAACATGTACCGGAATCTTGCTGTGTACCTGTATAAGCTTATCCATACCATTCAACAAGGCTCCGCCACCCACCATGACAATACCCCGCTCGCTTATATCGGAAGCCAGTTCCGGAGGCGTTCTTTCCAGCAGAGCCTGTACCGCCTCCACAATTGCCTGTAACGGTTCCTCCAGTGCTTCAGCAACTTCGCTGGAGGTTACAGACACGGTTTTAGGCAGCCCCGATATGAGATTTCTTCCGGTTATCATCATGGATTCATTGTTGTCTTCCTGCGGGAAAGCCATTCCTATCTTTATCTTCAAATCTTCAGCTGTTCTCTCTCCGATTAAAAGATTGTATTTTTTACGCATATACCTGATTATAGCATCATCAAATTCATTTCCGGCTACCTTAATGGAATTCGATACCACAATGCCTCCCAGGGAAATAACGGCTATATTGGTAGTACCGCCGCCGATATCTACCACCATATTTCCATAAGGTTTGCTGATGTCGATACCCGCTCCTATAGCAGCAGCAATGGGCTCCTCAATCAAATATGTACGCCTTGCCCCTGCTTCATATGCAGCATCCAGCACCGCTCTCTTCTCAACTTCCGTAGCACCGCTGGGTACGCATACAACTATACGGGGTTTAAACAGCAACGGCCGGCCAATTATCTTGTTTAAGAAATACCTCAGCATCCTTTCGGTAACTTCGTAGTCCGATATTACACCGTCCTTCAACGGCCGGATGGCAACAATATTCCCCGGCGTCCTTCCTATCATCTTTCGTGCTTCTTCACCCACTGCAAGTACTTTGTTGGTATTTTTATCGATTGCAACAACTGATGGTTCTCTAAGGACTATTCCTTTTCCTTTTACATATACCAATACGCTGGCCGTTCCTAAATCTATACCGATATCCCTGTATATCATGTGCAAACCTGTCCTTTCATTGGTATTGTTAAAATATTCTTATAGGATATTCTAGCTTCTTCCTAAAAATCCTCTTTTTTTTATATAATTTTTTCCTTTTCGGGTTTTTACTCGGTATTTGCTTTTTCTTCTCTCATTTTCTTATATTTCATGCGGGTAGCTCTGCCGCCTCTTATGTGCCTTTCAGCTTTGTTCTTTTCCAATATTTTTTTTACTTCCTCCCACATCATGGGATTAATCTTGGGAAGCCGTTCAGATACATCTTTGTGTACTGTACTTTTGCTTACTTTAAAAACCTTGGCCACCTCCCTTACGGTTGCCTTGGATTCAATCATATAATTAGCTATTCCTATGACCCTTTCTTCTATATAATCCTTCAAATTCAAGACCCCCCTCACAATAATCCCTTAATAGCCGCAGCCTTTTTAACTTTTATTATTGAGTTTATACATTATTATGCAGAAAATGGCTCATATAGAAGGAAAAAAGCAAAAAAGAAAAGGGTTCCGGGAGTTCTTATTCCCGAAACCCTGACCTGTTATATCCGGTTTATTCAAGATACTCTTTAGGATCTACGGCTTTACCTTCTTTTAAAACCTCGAAGTGCAGATGAGGAGGATCAAGTATTTCACTGGAGGCTGTTCTTCCCACACCGCTTATGATCTGTCCCTGCTCTATCTGCTGATTAACGGTAACCATATCTTTTGTAGACAGATTGGAATATCTGGTTTTAAGTCCATTTCCGTGGTCAATGGTTATTATAATCCCCATCAATGGATCCTCTTCCACGCTCTCAACAACACCTGCCAGTACGGCTTTAACCTCGCTGCCCAACGGACATTCAAAGTCAATTCCGCTATGGGTTGTCCACTCCTTGAGCGTTCTGGAGTATACCAGGCTGTCCATGGCAAAGTCCTTGTATATCTTGCCTTGTACCGGCTTTTGCATTTTTAATTTAGACTTAGCAGCGCTTGTCGCAGAGCCGGGTTCAACATTTGCCTGGACAAACTTCTTATCCGAAGTGCTGGCCGGAACCGATTCCTTGACCTTACCATCCGTTTGACCTGTCTTTTCTTTTTCCTGGGTCCTGGTTACGTCATTTTCCTGCGTTTTTTCCGTTATATCTTCCTCTTCCTGTTTTGCCGGAGCCTCGACCACATCCTTTATTTTTATATCAACCTTGTCTGCTTCCTTACCTGCGTCGGTCTCCTGCACCACCTCTTCACCGGCACCTTCCTGCTCCTCAGATTCCTGATGCTCAGTCAAATTCCTGTCCTGATCTTTATTCAGAAGCCAATTATCCCAGTTTCCGGATGTCCACAAGGCCGTAGCCGTAATTAAGCAAATACACATGAATAAAATTATATAAAAACCCTGTTTGTTTATAAAACGTTTAAAACTCTGTCTGTTAAACGTTTTTTTCATACCTTCTCTGAATTTAGCAAAGTTCATTTATATCACCTCCATTTCTGGATTTTATCCAAAAAATAAAAAATAATACAGGTATTTGAAATTACCTGTATTTTTCTACTTCTATTCCTTTATAATAGTGTTTTAATATATCAATATATGTATGCCCCTGCTTTGCCATATAATTAGCGCCTACCTGACTCATCCCAACTCCATGACCAAACCCGGTGGTATCGATCTTTATCTTATCCTTTTCAAACCGGAATTTGAAATCGGTAGAGTTTAATCCGTAAAGGAAACGAAAATCGGTTCCCTTTACAGTAATCCCGCCCACCTCCACTTCCGCCACCCTGCCGCTTTCGGTATAACTTTTTATTTTGATTTGAGACGCCAGATTGGAAGAACTTAATTTACTGTTGGGATATCTTTTTTTGAAGATTTTCACAAACTCTGCGTTGGAAAATGTAAAGGTCTGCCTGTATCTGGGGCTTTCCTCCTCACCGGGGCTGTCTACTACGCCATAATAGGGAAGGGATGTGGAAAACGCCTCCCCCGAATCTGCTGTCCTGCCGTTACTGGTGGAATGGTAGAAAACTTCAATCGGTTTGTTATTATATGTAATAATATATCCCGCCGTTTCATCAACTGCTTTTTTTATCTTTTCATAATTTGCCTCATAGTTATCCTTCCAATTGTTTTTCATCTGCTGCTCGGAGATCCATGCCTGACAGTGGTTGAACATGCTGCATATATCAGCCTGCGGATGTTTTTCACATCCCCTTCCTCCAAAGGCTCTCATTTTTTTTATTGCCAAAGTTCTGGCTGCAACCGCCTGGGCCTTTAAAGCCTCCAGTTCAAAGGAGGCCGGCATTTCAGCGGCTACCGCACCCACAACATATTCCTCAATGGGCAGCCTGACCACTTTTTTAGCACTGTGATCATACATTAATACATCGGGTTCACTCATCCGTCTTGTTATACTAATTTCATCCCCATGTTCATCATCCCCTGAAATGGAACCCTTCCCGGCTTCATCCGATGAAAAACCTTTTATAATCAGCGTCGGGATAATCAGTACTATCAATATAACGGATAGTATAATGTTTACCCACCATCTCATCCTCTTTCCCCCGTTCTCCAAAATTGACTCAATATCATAATTTATGTTGGAACGGAGGAAATTAGAACTGTTATGCAAGCTATAAGAAAGATAGCAAATGGTATATTACGTCCTAATATTCAATACTTATTACAGGAACTCCAATCCAGAGATATGTTTTGTCTTTATATGAATTATAGCGCATTGCCACCTGAACATTTACCGGCTTTCCGCCGGATATGATGTTTTCATCCAGTAAAGGGGAATAACCGCTGATGCTGATATACTCTTCATCTTTTATTCCTTCCACCCTGTTAGCATGTATACGGTTTAACAGTTCATCGCACACGTCTTCCATGGCTTTATGGCTCAATCTTCCCTTAAAACTTCCCACCAGCGTGGTTCTGATATCGGCATCGGCTTCGAGAATATTGAAAAATGCCTCCATCTGCTTTTTTGCATCTGATTTATCAGCCTTATAAATTCTGTCAACAACATCAATAACTATATAACTTTCCCATCTCTTATTCTTCCCTTCAGACGTTTCAACGCTGTGGCATATTATACTTACCACCTGATTCTTTTCGTTAACCCCTCTTATATTTACCTGTATTATACCCCCGCCCTCGCTGGAGATATGATCACGGTCATCTCCAATACCGAAGAACTTTGATGCTCTTTCAGCAATAAGTTCAAGATCGCTGACAGACCTATAATCCTCCTCAAGCTTTGCCCACCCGTTTACATTCAGATATTCCCTCCGACAACCGACGGATGCCATCATGTCATCTATGGATATGCCCTTGTTCTCATCCCGGGGATTAAACCGACTCTCATCAGAAACAGCACGGCCGTGTACCGAAACCGGAATCATAGTTAAACATACCGTTATAGTTATAAGCAGCATTTTTTTGAAAAACATCTGACCCACAACCCTCTCAAATATTGGTATATATACAGTACAATTTGATTATTTCCATTTTGTATACTTTGTATACCGGTTTCCTGCCGTGTTCAAATACAAAAACGGCTGATTCCAGCGGAATCAGCCGTTTTTATACATTATACTAAACATCAGTCTCTTTTATTTTTCAAAAGCCGCCTTAATCAGCTCATCATCGGTGGACTCAAACAGCTTCATGTTTTTGGATATAAGTTCTACCCTCTGCATGACACAGGCATATGAACGCAGAGGATCCTCGGGTGTATTTATCACATAGTCAACCAGCTTATCGACAGTTGTTGTAGCCACATGACATCTTGTATCGGATGATGCATAGTATATGAATACATCCCCGTTATCCCTTGCCACCGCTCCGTTGCAGAATGCAACGTTGGACACGTCTCCTACTCTTTCCTCACCTTGAGGTGCAAGGAGATAGCCGCCGGGCCTGTGAGTTACCTTCCACGGCTCATTAAGATCGGTCATAAAGGCGTACAATACATACCTTAATCCGGCTGCGGTATTCCTTACGCCATGAGCAATATGGAGCCATCCGTGTTTAGTCTTAATGGGAGCGGGTCCCTGACCGTTTTTCACTTCTTTTATTGTATGATAAACTTTTTCATCTATAATTATCTCTTCATCGATTTCAGCATTTTCTATGCTTGATGAAAGCCCCCATGCAATGCCTCCGCCGGAACCGGTCTCTATAAACCCGTCCTGAGGTCTTGTATAGAATGCATACTTGCCGTCAATAAACTCCGGATGTAATACAACATTTCTCTGCTGAGGTGATTTGGTCTTCAGGTCAGCAAGCCTTTCCCATTCCTTAAGATCCTTGGTTCTGACTATACCGCACTGAGCAACTGCACTTGATGTATCGGTGGGCGGTGCATCCGGATCCTTCCTCTCGGTACAGAACAGACCGTATATGTAACCATCCTCGTGCTTAACCAGTCTCATATCATAAACATTTACATCGGGATTGTCGGTTTCGGGAATAATGCAGGGATAATCCCAGAACTTAAAACCGTCAATACCGTTATCACTTTCGGCTATTGCAAAAAAAGACTTTCTGTCAACGCCTTCAACCCTGGCTATCATATAGATCTTACCGTCCAACTCTATGGCACCCGGATTAAACACACAGTTAATCCCAAGCCTTTCCATTAAATAAGGATTGGTTTCGGGGTTCAGATCGTATTTCCAGAACAAAGGAACATGGTCGGCTGTAAGCACAGGGTATTTATACCTGTCAAAAATTCCATTGCCAGGTAAAATCTTTTCATTCTTTCGGTTGACTACCTCTTTATATTGCCTGATAAGCATTTCCAGTCTTTCTCTGAAACATTCGTTTTTCATATAAAAACCTCCTTATCTATAATATCGTTTTTATCAACTACTCAACTCATCCGGTTATGTCATTATAATATCACATTTAATATAATAAAATAATACTTTTTTTAATAATAAAATATCGTCTAAAACATGGATATCTGCTCAGATCCCCTGTTATCGGGTGGATTATCATCACATTTCTCAATTATAAGTTTATTGCCGGTATTTGACCTGAGCAGTTCCGACACCTTGTTCATAGACACGTCTTTTTTGAGCCATAAATCCATTGCATCATCGGATAAAATAAGAGGCATTCTATGATGGATTTCTCTCATGTTTTCATCTGCTTCGGTGGTTATGATAACAAAGCTGAGCTGGGGTTTTAAATCTCTGTCCATCGATACCTTGTAAATCCCGCCTAAAGCCATTATATCACTGTTCTGCAACCCGATTCTGTATTTAGCTTTTTTACCGCCGCCCTGATCCTTCCATTCAAAAAACATATTAGCTGGAATTACACACCTGGTGGTAGCGACCGCCTCTTTAAATATAATTTTTTCCATAATGGTCTCTGCCCGGGCATTGATAATCAAACTCTTTCTGAAACTAAGGGCAAAACCCCACTTGCCCAATGTAATTGTCCTTCCGTCTTGTTCAAGCACGATGGGTAAATTTTGGGAGGGAAACAACTCACCTTTTTC
>ERZ773359.2356-NODE-2356-length-23913-cov-49.307737_pt1 | contig 23913 bp, 20 predicted proteins | sample MGYA00374955_ERZ773359 | MGnify/ENA primary metagenome ERZ773359 (study PRJEB29098, sample SAMN04486028) | biogas fermenter metagenome | study: EMG produced TPA metagenomics assembly of the Biogas fermentation microbial communities from Germany - Plant 4 DNA1...
CTAATAAATTTGATCTTCCCGAGATCAAACAAACGCTTCTGCAACAGAAGCGTTTGTTGATCAATTGTTGGCCTAAATCTTATTATTACCCTTTGAATTATTATACTACACAATTCGACGAAATCCAACAACATCTGGCGGTATTTTTAGGATTTTGTCTGATAAAGCAGCCGAATCAGACGGGTAAACAGGCGGTATTTGCCTTGATAGGGATACCAATTGATCTCTTTAGTTCTGCGACCTTTATCCACAATCACAGATACCTGATGGCAGAAAGTCTGGAAGCCCACTGCGCCGTGGTAACGCCCAAGACCACTGTCCTTCACTCCCCCAAAGGGCAGGTGGGGATTAGCCACATTAACAATCACATCGTTAATTGCTGTGTTGCCGGCGACTAATTCCCGGGCAACAGCTCTGGCTTTTCCAAGATCCCGGCTCCACACACTGGCATTAAGGCCAAAATTGGAGTCATTAGCCAACTGCACTGCCTGCTCCACATCCTCACAGGGGATAATCGGCAGGACCGGTCCAAAGGTTTCCTCCCGCATAATCCGCATCTTTTGGGTAACATTAACCAGCACCATCGGGGGGATAAACAATCCTTCACTCAGATCCCACTCAGCAGGATGCTTGCCGGCAAGCAGCACCGCTCCCTGCTCTAGGGCATCTTCAACCTGAGCTCTGACAATCTCCACCTGCTGCCGGGAAGTCATCGCTCCGAGATCGCTGTCCTGATCCTGACCCTGCTTCAGCTTACCAACTTCCCGCACTACCAGATCAGTAAACTGCTCGTAAACAGTCTGCTCCACATAAATCCGCTCCACTGCCATGCAGACCTGTCCTGAGTTGGTCAGGCCGCCCCAGACAGCGGCTTTGGCTGCCCGCTTAAGATTAGCATCGGCGCAGACAATCATCGGATCCTTGCCCCCCAGCTCCAGGGTGGTGGGAATCAATCTTTTGGCAGCTTCCTCCTGAATCAGTTTGCCGGTTCTTACTGAGCCGGTAAAGAAAATATAATCAGGATGCTGCTGCACCAGCTCTGCCCCCAGCCGCCCATCTCCCAAGGCGACCTGAACCACACCTGGCGGAAAGCCGCTCAAATGACACAGCTTGGCAATTGCCCGGCCTACCTTAGGGGTCACTTCCGATGGTTTTAAAATTACCGCATTGCCGGCAAACAGGGCGGAAATCATGGGGATCAAAGCCAGCTGAAAGGGATAGTTCCAGGGCGAGATCACCAGCACTACCCCTCGGGGCCGATACTCCACATACGATTTTTTACCGAACAAGAGCAGAGGTGTCGGCACTCTTCTCGGCTTTAACGCCTTCTCACCTGATTTTTCCACGTATTTGAGAAAATCTACTACTGTCAGTAAATCAGCGGTAACTGCCTCTACCGGCACCTTGCCAGTATCCCCGCAGATCACTCCCACCAGCTGATCCAGATTAGTGACAATCAGCCGGCGCAGAGTGCGGAGATACCCAATCCGCTCTTGAAAAGCTAAGCGGCGCCACACTGCAAAACCAGCTTTAGCCTGCTGATAAATCTCCTCACATTCCTCCAGCCTGGTATCGGGCTGGGTTAAATCATGAAACAATTAAAATCCCTCCCCTCAGCATTACAGCTTAAATGCTATTGTTTGCTCCTCGTTCTGGATAGAGCCTGCTTCTACGCTGGCGGTAAGCTGATCCACCAGCTGATCGTGTTCCTCTTCGGCAAAATCCGCCAGCCTACCCTTTTGATAGGTGCGGCCGGTTTTCGTGAGGATAAACTATATCTTATCCAGCAATCTTAACTGCTGGATGCTTTCCCTGCCGACAGAATCCAGCTGTACTTTTTCTTTGGTTTCCCGATAGTGATCATCCTGGCAACTCCAGCAAAGCCCCCTTCCGCCAGCTCACTCCCGGGATAGTCCGGTATGGGCAACTGCGCCAATATACGCGGCCTGGTCATCCACCACCTTTTTCTACTGCATGTTTACCTCATCACCCCTGCCGCGTGGCATGGAAGCAAAATCATCAACAGAAATGGTCAGGTTAACCTTGGTGCCTGTGTCAGAGCTGCTAATTAGCGTAATGGTAACATCATCTGCCCGGGAAGTGAAGGTTTTGCGGACCCAGGTGCCGCCTGCATCCCGGTATTTAACTGCCACTTCCCCTGTGGCATAATCTGTCCAGCGCAGATATCCCAGAGATCCTGCTGCGGCAGGGTCAGCCGCAGCTGCAGCGCAGTAGAGAAAGGTACGTCTGCGGTCAGAACATTCCAGCTGTCATCAAAGTTAATCACCGTCTGCCTGGCTTCATGGAGCTGTCCACTAACCTCGGGAGGTGTTCCCCGGCAACCATCCCGTCCCGCCAGCCTCCAGCGGTTTGTCCATATTTAGGTATGGAATTATCTCGGTGAAGTTGTTGGATAACATTTTTCTACCCCATTGTTGAGTAATTAATCCAGAGATACCATTCAAGCTGAGTGAAGTCCTGCTTTTAATTTCTTGACCAGAGCGGTCGATTTTTGTTACAATTAAATTGACCACACTGGTCTAGAAAGGAGAGGTGTGCTATTACAGAAGCGTTCCGCAAATTAGAACCAGAGAAGCAGCAGCGGATTTTAGCTGCGGTGCTCAAAGAATTTGCTAGCCACGGCTATGCCAATGCTTCCACCAACCGGATGGTCCAGGAAGCGGGGATCGGCAAAGGGATGCTGTTCTACTACTTCAAAAGCAAGGAAGAGCTGTACCGCTACTGTTTAGAATACTGCATTGATTTCATCAGCAGTGAGTATCTGGCGCAGCTAGATCTAACTGAACCAGATTTTATGATCCGCTTTAAGAAAGCGGGGGAAATCAAGATGCGGGCTTATCTCCAGAACCCCCTGCCCTTTCTGTTCCTGGCCAGCACCTACATCCGCAGGGATGCGCCGGAACTGGTACCAGATCTGTACCAGCGCTTAGAGGAGCTGACCGCCAATGGCTTGAAGGCGATGTTTGCCAACATCGATACCAGTCTGTTCAGGCAGGATGTGGCACCGGAGCAGATCATTAACCTGATCCGCTGGGCAATTGATGGCTGGAGCAGCGAAACGATCGCTGCCCTGGAAAATCAGGACTTGACCGACTATGACTGGGACAGCACTTTTGCTGAATTTGACGAGTTGCTGTCTGCTTTGAGAAAAATCTTGTATCGGAGGGCTGCACATGGCGATTGTACAGGTGAATAAGGTAACCAAGAAGTTTGGCAGTTTCACCGCCTTGGACGGAATTGACCTCGAGGTTAACCAGGGGGAAGTGTACGGGTTTATCGGTCCCAATGGGGCAGGCAAGACCACCACAATTCGGATTCTCTTGGGCATTTTAAAGGCAACCAGCGGCACCGCCACCATCTTCGGCAGGGACGCCTGGCATGACGCGGTAGAGATTCACAAAAAGATCGCTTATGTTCCTGGAGATGTCAGCTTGTGGCCGAACCTGACCGGCGGCGAAGTAATTGATCTGTTTGTCAAACTGCGGGGTGGGGACAACAAAAGCCGCCGGGAAGAGCTGATTGAGCGTTTTGATCTCGATCCGACTAAAAAATGCGGCACCTACTCCAAGGGCAACCGGCAGAAGGTGGCTTTGGTGGCAGCTTTTGCTTCTGATGCAGATCTCTATATTCTCGACGAACCAACATCAGGACTGGATCCCCTGATGGAACTGGTCTTTCAGGAGTGCGTCCAGGAAGTTAAGGCTGAGGGCAAAAGCGTGCTACTCTCAAGCCACATTCTCTCAGAAGTTGAGAAGCTCTGCGACCGGGTGAGCATTATCCGCCAGGGTAAGATTATTGAATCTGGATCCCTGCAGGAACTGCGCCACCTCACCAGAATCCGGGTGCGGGTGGAAACCGCTCAGGCGATCCCCAACTTAAGGGAAGTAACGGGAGTGCACGATGTGGAAGAATTTGAGGGAGGAGCTGCCTTTCAAGTGGACAGCGACCGCCTGGGTGAAGTGATTAAACACATCAGTAACTTTGAGATTATTGCCCTGGAAAGTGCCCCGCCCACACTGGAAGATCTGTTTATGCATCATTATCAGGGGGAGGGGTGAAAAGGTGAACAGGGAGTTATTCACTAATACTAGAATTTTAGCAGGCCATATTTGGCGGCGGGAGCGGATTCAGATACCCGTCTGGATTCTGGCTGTTGTCGGGCTGTCGGTGGCTGTTGCAGCCATGTCCCCCAGCTTATTTCCCCCCGGACCGGAGCGGGAGATGATTGCCAAAACAATGGAAAATCCAGCGATGATTTCTATGCTCGGACCTGGCTACGGCCTGGATAACTACCATTTAGGCGCGATTATGGCCCATCAAATGCTCCTGTTTACCGCCTTAGCGGCAGCAGTTATGAATATCATGTTGACAATCCGCCACACCAGGCGCGATGAAGAGCTGGGACGAGTTGAAGTGATCCGCTCCCTGCCGGTGGGCCAGCTGTCCAATGCGGCCGCTGTCATGGTGGTGGCAGCGATTACCAACCTGATTTTAGGCCTAGGGGTGGCAGTAGGCTTAGCAGTCCTTGGTTTGGAGGGTATGGACTGGAGCGGATCCCTCACCTACGGCGCAGTGTTAACCGTAACCGGCATCTTTTTTGCCGCAGCATCCCTCTTTTTTGCCCAGCTGACTGAGACAGCCCGCGCCGCTTCCGGGTACTCCTTTGCCTTTTTAGGCTTAGCCTATCTGCTGCGGGCAGTAGGGGATATCAGCAGTGAACCGCTCTCCCTAATCTCACCCTTGGGACTAGTGCTGCGGGCCCAGGTGTATGTCAACAACTACTGGTGGCCGATCTGGGTCACACTAACCGCCGCTTTTCTGGTTGCCGCTGCAGCGTTAAAGCTGAACACCCTCCGGGATTTAGAAGCAGGGTTTATAGCTGCCAAACCGGGCAGAAAGTACGCTTCTCCTTGGCTTCAGAGCACCCTTGGCTTGGTGCTCCGCTTAGAAAGAACCACCATTATTGGGTGGGCAGTGGGCATGCTGGTACTGGGCGCTTCCTACGGCTCTATCTACGGTGAGGTGGAGAGCTTTATCCAGACAAGTGAGCTCTACCAGCAGATGCTGCCCAGCGTAGTGGGATATTCCCTGCTGGATCAGTTTACAGCGATGCTGTTATCGGTAATGTCCATGATTGCCGCGGTCCCAGCCCTGCTGGTTGTGTTTAAGCTGCGGGGAGAAGAACGGGCCAACCGCACTGAACATCTGTTAGCCCGGGCTGTATCCCGCTCCCGGCTGATGGGCAGCTTTGTGGGAACAGCTTTATTGACTGCTGTGCTGATGCAGGTTTTAAGTGTGCTCGGACTGTGGGCGGCAGCTTCCGCTGTGGTAGAAAACCCGTTTAATCTGGGAGAAATCACTGCAGCAGCTTTGGCTTACGTACCGCTGATCTGGATTTTAATCGGGACTGGAGCTGCCCTGATTGGTCTTGCGCCCAAGCGAGCTGGCTTAGCCTGGCTTTACTTAGGCTATACATTCTTTGTTATGTTTATCGGTAAAATGCTCCAGCTGCCAGCCTGGCTGGAAAAGCTCACTCCCTGGGGCTATATTCCCAACGTGCCGCTAGAGCCCCTCAAGACCGGGGTACTGCTCTTAACCCTGCTGACAGCAGCGGTCCTGATCGGTCTTGGGTTCTACGGCTACCGCAAGCGGGATCTTTACGGATAAACTCTTAACAGGATACAAAAAATGGACTCCCTTTCGCGGAGTCCATTTTGATGCTGCTCCCGGTTATTCAACTAAGACGATGGATACATCGTCTACATAGTAGACTATACCCCTCTGGGCGCTCTCAATGATCAGTGTCCATTCGTTCTCAAGGAGCTCTTCAGGTACAAACTCAGTTGTGATCGCTGTCCAAGCCTTGGGTGGAACAGTCACTTCAGCTAACCTGTGCCATCCTCCATCTGTGCCATCCCGATATCTAACCACATTAATGCCTACCTCTTCGTTTGTATCCATATAAATCCATGCAGTTAGTTCGTATTTCTTGCCTATTTCGATGACGGATTCGTCACCAAAGATTAGGCGGCGGCTGAAATGATTCCATTCCCATTCGCCACTTTCTTTTTCTTCAACTGTTACCTTAGCGCTGGAACTACCAGTTCTAGCCATCTCCTGGGAAGTTTCCGCACTAGCGTTTGCAGCTCCCCATCCGCTCAGTCCATTTTCAAAATCACTGTACAGAACTTCATTTTCCGGGACTGCTGTGAATGCTAAGCCTATCTCCAGATTATCGTTCACAACCAGCTCAAGCTTATCACTATTGGGATCGTTTTCACCCACATCGCCGTCCCACTTGCCGAAGCGGTACCCAGTGTTCGGCTTAGCTACAAGATTCAGCTTTGTTCCTTCAGGAATCTTATTTGGATTCTCCGGCAGACCTGCTACTGTGCCTTGGCTCTCATCAAATTCCAGATTGAGAGCATAGAAAACAAGCTCATCTTCGGAAACAAATACAGCTTCAAGCTTCATTTTTTTGTCAACTTTAATTTTCAGTGGATTATCCCTTTTGTTCTTGTCGGTAATGCCATCACCTTTCCACTCAATGAATGCATAGCCTTCTTTAGGCTCGGCTTTAATTTCTACAACTGATCCTGATTTAATTTTATCGATATTATCCGGGAGTACAACCTTACCAAACTCTTTATTCCAAGTTACTTCTAAACTGTAAGTTTTTTCTTGAAAATTCCCAAACATCCTGTTGTCAGCGAAACAACCAGCAATAAAACGATGATAGATGCTGCTCTCCTGAATTTGTTAGTCATTTTTTTCACCTCCACGTTTGTTAGAAAACAAAAAAGTGAAATAACTAACTCCCACCTCCGTTGCCTTGTTAACCGATCTTACCTATCCCAATTATACTTTTTTTCTGTTTATTGATCAATATCACCCTAGCTGGAATTATCCAACTCTAGCTTGCCTGATCTACTATTAAATTTTCTAAGTTTAAGATAGGGATATTACCAATAGAACAAAAAATGGACTCAGTCAAATGAGTCCATTTTTTATCTTAGTATGCTATTCAACACGTTTAACGGAAATATCATCTACGTAGTAAGTGAGTTCGTTATTGCATTCAACGAAGAGAACGAACTCGTCTTGGATGCCGAAATCTGCTTCAAAGGTATTGGTTAAGGCAGTCCAAGTCTTGTTGGGGATGGTCTCGTTTCCGCCCAGCCATTTAAAGTCTCCGTTCATTAACCTGACTAGGTGGAATTGAATGTCATCGCCCGCTTCGTGGTAAATCCAGACTGTTACCTCATAAGTCTTGCCTTCTTCGACCAGCCCTGCAAGATTATACCTGAACTGGTTCCAGCCAGAGCCAAGGGTTGTCACCTTAGCGCTGTAATCGCCAGATTTGGCAAAGTCTTTGCTGACCTCAGCCTCGGCATTACCTGCCTCCCAATTATTTAAGCTGCCATTGTCGAAGTTTTCTTTGAGAACGAACCCTTCCGGATCTTCGTCAGTGAACACCGCTTTGATGTTCATATCCCGCCGCACAGTAAGTTGCAGCGGATTTTTAGCAGCCTGGGATTCGGATACACCTTTCCACGCTTCGAAGAACAAACCTTCTGCGGCAATAGCTTCCAGTTCAATCTCTGCCGCCGGTTCTACCTCACCGGAATACCCCGAACTGATCTGTTCTCCGTTGAGCTTAACAACTCCCATCTCTTCATTGTACTCAACGGTAACTACCCGCGGCTCTCCATCATCAGCGCAGCCGGTAGTCAAAGCTACTGTCAGCAGGAGCACCAACAGATACAGTGTTCGTCTCAATTTCATGTTAATATCAATCACCCCCGGTTTGGATGCAGACACACCATTAGATGTTCTTATTCAGCAACTTCTACAACCATGATATCATCGAGGTAGAATGTGTTCTGCTTATGGTCGTTATTTGAAATCTCAAAGAAGAAGAGGAAAGTATCATCTCTGAGATTTTCGGGAACAAGCCGCTCTTGTTCAAACTTAACCCATTCGCCGCTGGGAACCTCAGGGATGTGGTGAAGCCAATTATATATTTCTTCGCCTTTTTCGGTGCCATCATCCAGGAAGTACTGGGCCTGCATGGTAACAGCAATCGGGGTCTCAGACTCATGATACAGCCAACCGCTGAAGCTGTACTTAACACCGGTCTCAATATAGTCTTTTAACTGGACTGAGGCTCCACCAAGCCAGCCGCCATCACCAGGAACAACTTCCAAGCTCTTGCTGCCGGTTCTGGCAAACTTATCGCTCAGTTCAAATTTTTTCACCTCCATGTTTTTTAGCAAACCAAAGTGAAAATACTAACCCTCACCTCCACGATCAATTGTTTGGTAAGTTTTACCCATATTAATTGTATATCTGTTTTGTTAATTAATCAATATGCTTCTAGCTGTATTTTTTGTATAAATTAATATTTTGTTCTGGGAAATCTGCTATTTAAGCATCAACTGTCGATTTCAATAACGGCTTACTATGCGTGGCACAACGACAAAAAAGAAAAAAAACGACTCTGCCGCAATTTTTGCGTAGAGTCGCTTATTTTACCTATAAAACCCGTATGTGCTTTATTCGCCTGCCTTAACGCCGTCGGCTGGCAAATTCAACTAAACTCCAATAACCAGGAGATAAGCCGTCAATTCGAGTTCAATATTATCTGTGCCATCCGCAAAGTGTTTTGAACCATCTCAGTTAGGTCGAATTCAAACCGCTGGGAGTTTTCATCAATATCATTCCAGTTGGTATTTTCGCATCTTTTAATATTTCTAACTGCGGTTTCGGTTTCCCAATCTGAAAAAGGCGATCTGCTGCTTCAGCTGAGCGGCCATATTGGTCAGTTCCTGCGCTGAAGAAGCAATCTGCTGGATCGACGCAGCCTGTTCTTGGGTGCTGGAGGCAATCTCCTGTCCGCCAAGATTCGCTTCCCGAATGCCTCTGATCAGCTCATCCATTCCACCAGCGGCTGATTCAATCGAATGGAGGATCCGCCTCAGCAGCTGCTCGCTGGTTCCAATAACTTGGAGCGCCCGCTCAACCTGTTCTGTTTCTGCCTGCATCTGTCCCACCGCATCCTGGACAGCTGTCTGGGTCCGACCTACCAAACCAGCTATTTCTGCCGTAGCTTTTTGGGACTGCTCAGCCAGCTTCCGCACCTCGTCCGCTACCACTGCAAACCCGCGGCCGTGCTCCCCGGCTCGGGCGGCTTCAATCGCTGCATTTAAAGCCAGCAGGTTGGTCTGCTCCGCGATTTCATTGATTGTGTTCACAATCACACTAATCTGCTCAGCACTGGTTCCCACCGCATTGATCTTGGCCACCAACTGCGCATTGCTTGCTTTGAGGGCCTGCATCTCGTCCACAATTTCTGCCAGCGCCTGCTCACCCGCGGAAGCATCACCAGAAATCTGTTTAGTTATTTCGTTCATCCCCTGAGCATTGAGGTGCATTTGATCGAGGGTGCTGGAAAACTGATTAGTTGTGCTGGCAACTTCCTCAATTGAAGCACTCACTTCCTCCGCTGCAGCTGCCATTTCTCCACTGGTAGCTGTTAATCTTTCCACTGCATCAGTGACCGCCCAGAGCACCCTCTTCACATGTTCCATTGTTTGGTTGATCGCTTTCGCGGCTCTGCCGATTTCATCCTCAGTTCCAGTTTGAACAATTTGGGTAAAGTCGCCCTGGGCTACCCCTTCCATAATCTGCTGCACATTCCGCAGGGGACGGACAATTCTCCGGCCAGCGGCAATCGCCACCCCAGAGCCTGCCGCAATAAATAGAACAGTGGCAGCAGCAAAAACGCCGGCCAGTCTCCGCACATCAGCAGTTGCTTCTGTTTCCAGAGCACCAACCGCTAACAGCCAGCCCTGACTGCCAACCGGAACTACACTGGCAATTGTGGTTCCCAAATCGCCAAGCTGAAAGCGGATCACCTGGGAGCTGCTCAAATCTAAACCTTGGATTGCCGCCCCCAACCCCGCAAAGGGTCCTGCCTGATCATACACATTAACCCGGTTGATTACTAACTCGGGATCATGATGAGCATGAAAAACTCCATCCGCACCGATAACCGCTGCCCAACCGTGCTCACCAATACCCAGCCCTTCAATGATGCTGGTAACCATGGTGCCCCGCTTCTCTCCAACCAGGGCGCCAATCACTTCATCCCAATCAATAATCGGCACTGCAAACATCAACACCTGTTCATTGGTATCAGGGTTGAAAATCATATCCGATACAGCCGCTTTCCCAGCCAGGGCACTCTGGACAAAATCCAAGTGACCAAGCTCAGCTTTAGCACCATCGGCATAATAAGCGGTACCGTTTCGGTCAACTACTGCTAAGGAGAGCAATTCGGGTAAATTCTCTAACTGGGTATCCAGCGTCCGTCTCTGGACCAACGAACCCATTGACTGGAGTCCAGCCAGACCGGACACCGCATCCAAAACAGTTAACTCTGTCTTAAGGGTGCTTTCTATCCGCCGGGCTGCATGGGTAGCGTGAGTGATTAACATGTCTTCCATTTGCTTGATAAAAATCGTGGAGCTGTAATGATAGGCAAAGGCACTTAAACCGGCAGCCACCAAGAATATAACTGCTCCGGTTAAGTAGGCGTTTTTTGCTCCAATACTCAACTTTTTCAGCATCTATTAACCCTCCTCTAAACAGTGGATGTTTATTTCAATAAAACCGATAAAATTCCCTACTAAATTATGGTAAAAAGTTGCCTAAGAGGGAAACCGCGATTTAACTCGAAATCTATACCCTAGCAAAATATCGAGAAGGAGAGGAAGCCGTTGATCAAAAAACCATTAAATCCTACCTGGGATCTGGACAGCATTTTCCCTGGAGGCAGCGATTCACCTCAGTTCGCCGCCTATTTAGAGGAATTAACCGCGGATATCGCCGGTTTAGAACAGCAGGTGGAAGTCCTCACTGCTGCTTCCAGCACTGCAGAGTGGCACCAGGTAATTGAACAGATTCAAACCATCATGGGCAAGCAGCGTCAAGCAAGTGCTTTTATCAGCTGCTTAACAGCGCAGGATGTGAATGATAAAAAAGCAAAGCTTCTCAGTGGTCAAGTGCGCCAAATTAGAGCCCGTTTTCAATCGGTTTTAGTTACTTTTGATGACCGCCTCAAAAACTACCCCGATGCTCAGTGGGACAATTTCCTCAAGCAGCCGGAATTTACTGAGCTGAGTTTTATCCTCAATGAAAGGCGACAGCGGGCCAAGAACCGCTTGTGTGCCCATCGGGAAAGCTTAGCTAATGATCTGGCAGTTGACGGTTACCACGCTTGGAGCGATTTATATTATACCATAGTGGGGGACATCGGCATTGAGGTAGAGCAGGACGGCACCACTAAAACAGTGTCCGTGGGGCAGGCAGCCAACCTGTTAGCCAACCCGGATCGGGCGGTGCGGCAGCAGGTGTTTGCTAAATATGAGGAGGCTTGGGCTGAAGCTGGGGAACTTTTGAGCAGCTGTTTAAATCACTTAGCCGGCTACCGCTTAACCCTCTACCGCCACCGCAAGTGGGACGATGTGCTCCAGGAACCTTTGGAAATTAACCGGATGTCGGCGGAGACATTAGGGGTAATGTGGGACACTATCAGCAAAAGCAAGGACAAAGTGGTGCAGTTTCTCAACCGCAAAGCAGAGCTGTTAGGCCTAAACAAGCTGGCGTGGTATGATCTGGACGCTCCTATCGGCAGCTCCCAGGCGAAGCTGAGTTATGACGAAGGAGCGGAATTTATTGTGGAGCAGTTCCGCAAATTCGATCCTCAGCTTGCTGAGTTTGCAACCAAAGCCCTGGAAAACCGCTGGGTGGAGGCGGAAGATCGCCCCGGCAAACGGGCTGGCGGCTTCTGCACCAGCTTCCCAGAGTCTAATCAATCCCGCATTTTCATGACCTACAGCGGCACACTGGGGAATGTTTCCACACTTGCTCACGAGCTGGGCCACGCTTACCACCAAGCGGTGATGCAGGGTGTGCCCCAGCTGAATCAGCGCTATGCTATGAATGTGGCGGAAACCGCTTCCACCTTTGCTGAAATGCTGGTTGCCGATGCAGCCATTAAAAATGCCGCTTCCCCTGAGGAGCAGCTGGTCTTATTGGAAGATAAAATTCAGCGGGTAGTCGCTTTCTTTATGAACATCCACGCCCGCTTCCTGTTTGAAACCAGATTTTACGAGCGGCGCAAGGAGGGGCTGGTCAGTGTTGATGAGCTCAATGAACTGATGGTTACTGCCCAGCGGGAAGCATATGCAGACAGTTTAGAGCAGTACCACCCCTATTTCTGGGCCTCGAAACTGCATTTCTATATTACCGGAACGCCGTTCTACAACTTCCCCTATACCTTTGGTTACCTCTTCAGTTCCGGTATTTATGCCCGGGCTCAGGCAGAAGGTCCCAATTTTGTGGAAAAATATCGGAATCTACTGCGGGATACTGGACGGATGCGGGTGGAGGAGCTGGCCAAAACCCATCTCGGTGTAGACTTAACCCAGCCTGATTTCTGGCAGGATGCGGTAAATCTCGCCCTAGCAGATATTGATCAGTTCTTAGCATTATCGAAGTAAAGCAAATACCGCTTCCGAATAAATTCGGAAGCGGTATTTTTTAAATCTGCTGTATTAATTTATTCAGTTCTTGGTATGCTAAAGCGAATTTTTTCTGGTTGCCCTCCGGCAGATCAAACCCAGGTGTTCCTGCCTCAACCACAGCCGGTCCCTGATAGTTGTTTAAATGGGGCTCCAGGGACAGGAAACAGCCAGGCCGCTCCTGAGCCAGCTCAGTTAAAATTTCCTTCAACCTGCCGTCACCATGTCCCGCGGGAACAACTTGACCATCAGCTGCCTTGGCATCTTTAATGTGCATGTAAACCACATAGTCCTTAAGCATGTTCCACGCCTTGGGATAAGTCTCTTCCCGGCTTTGAATAAAGTTCGCTGGGTCAAAAATTGCCTTGACATAATCGCAGTTGAGGGTGGTTAACAGATCTAAACACCTCTCTGCGGTATCCCCGTAAATGCCGCCCTCATTTTCATGGAGCAGGGTGATTCCGGAACCTTCAGCAGCCTCGATAAACTGTCCCCAGCGGTCAATTACCGCACTGCGGTATTCTTTGGGATCTTCACCCCGGGGAATGTAGAAGCTGAACATCCGGATATAAGGAGCTTCCAGTAAATGGGCGAGATCCAGAGTATGCTTAAACAAATCTAAGTGGGGACCAAACTTTTCAGTAATCCCCTGCTTCCCAATGGGTGAACCAATCGCCGAGAGTTTAAAGTTGGCGGCATCAAGCTGTTTTTTTATTGCTTTAGCTTCTGTGATAGTGTGGTCAACCAAGTTTTTTCCGTTTACAAACCGCATTTCAATATGATTAATGCCATACCGCTGCAAAACATCGATCTGCACCTGCAGATTCCAGTCAATTTCATCTGCAAATGCCGACAGCACAAAAGCTGCACTCATCTTTCGGCCTCCTTATGTTACTTACCATTGTTGTCTAATGTAAAGAAATCTGTCTGCTGTCTCAACCGCTCTACCATTTCAGTTAGTTCGTGCGCCGAAGTAGCAATATGCTGAATTGATGCAGCCTGCTCCTCAGTAGCGGAAGCAATCTCATGACCGCTGGCGTTTACTTCAGTTAAACCCTTAGTCAGCTCTTCAATCTGATCGGTGATCTCATTGACTGCATCCAGGATCTTATGCAGCTGGTTCGCACTTTCTCTAACAGTAACCAGCAGCTGATCCACGTGGACTGATTCATCATGCATTTCCCTAACAGCCGCGTCAATATCCACCTGGGTCTGCCGCACCAGAGCTGCAATTTCCGCGGTGGCTTGGGCAGACTGTTCCGCGAGCTTGCGCACTTCATCGGCCACTACCGCAAAGCCCCGACCATGCTCACCCGCTCTCGCCGCTTCAATCGCAGCGTTGAGGGCTAAGAGATTGGTCTGCTCTGCGATATTGTTGATTGTATTCACTATTTCCCCAATTTTCTTGGAGCTGGCGCCAACTGTGTTCACCTTGTCCGCCAGTTCGTTGGTGTTTTTCCGCAGCTCATGCATCTGCTCAACAATTGCTTCCAGGGATTGCTCCCCAGCGCTGGCATGCTCAGAAACCTCCCGCGAGATATCGTTCATTAATCTGGCATTGTTGTGCATCCTGTCTAAAGTTGCAGAAAACTGGTTGGTTGTGCTGGCAACTTCTTCAATCGAGGCAGCTACTTCTTCAGAAGCAGCGGCCATATCAGCACTGGTTCCAGCCAGCCTGTTGATGACATCGGTAACTACCTGAAGCACTCCCCGGATATTTTCCATTGATTTATTAATCGATTCTGCCGCTTGGCCAACTTCATCGCCGCTTTTCACAGCAACCGTTTGGGTCAGATCACCATTGGCCACCGCCGCCATAACCGACTGGATATCCTTAAGGGGACGGGCAATTCTGGTACCAATTAAGGCAACAAGCAGAGCGCCAACGCCCGCAACTACAACCGCAATTCCGATGATAACAGTGGCTAACTCCCTCACGCTGGCCAGTACCTCATCTTCCATGGCACTAACCCCAATAGTCCAGCCTGTATATTCCATCGGCGCCAGGCCTACCAGGCGAGTCGCATCATCCTCGAGGACATAGCGGATCACACCGCGGTGGCCGAGCCCCAGCTTTTCTACTGCCAGACCAATTTGGTGGACAGTGCTTTCTTCATCAAAGATATTGGTCTGACCCCGTACATAGGATACATCTGGGTGAGCCAGGATGCGGCCCTCTTGGTTAAACACATAAGCGTAACCGTTTTCGCCGTAACCCAAGCCGCTGATCATATCACTGAGGGCAGTGCCTTCTTTTTTGCCAACCAGCACACCAATAATCCGGTTGCCTTCATAAATCGGCACTGCGTACATCATGATCAGCTCATTGGTAATTGGGAATACAAAGGGGTCTGATACAACTACTTCACCATTGAGTGCTCTCAGGGCAAAGTCTTCCCAGCCGAAATCTGCTTCCGAGCCATCATGGAATCTAGTATAACCATCCAGCTCCATGATTCCCAGCGAGGCGAAGTTCTGCAGGCGGGCGGTTTCAGAGATCAGCACCTCTTCCCGGATCCGCCAGTTGGCAACAGCCCGGATTTCCACCCGGGAAGCGATTCCGGTTAGCATTTCCAGTTCCTGCTGAATCTGCCGCTCTAAATAATCGCTTGCTTCAGCAGCACTGGACATCACAACGCCTTCGGTATGTTCAATCATAATATTCGAACTGTATATGTACGCCAGGCCGGAAACAAGGGCAGCTATAACCAGAACCAGACCTCCGCAAAAGATCCCTATTTTGGCTCCCATGCTTCGACTTTTAAACATAAGTTATCTCCTCCATTACCTAGGCAGACTGCAGCCTTGAGTTTATGTATTACTTGAGATCAACTTTAATATATAGTTCGAGAAAAAAATACATAATCCTATCTTTTTTTACACCTCCCCCTAACTTTTTCCATATTTAATTCTTTCGCCTATCGGCAGAATATTCCTTCTAAAAAACAGGATTATAAAAGGAGAAAGGCATCTTTCTGCGAATTTATCCTGAAGCAGAAAATTCTGGAGGTGGCTTCTATGGAATCCCATTATACATTAGTGCTGATTAAACCATCAGCTGTTCAGCGGGGCCTGTGCGGCGAGATTATCAGCCGCTACGAATCGGCTGGTCTCAAATTAGCTGCTTTAAAGCTGGAAAAATTCCCACTAGAAACCTTTGCTGAGCTGTACCGGGAACACCAAGGGAAGAGTTTTTACCAGGCTGTTGTGGAGCACATGAGTTCCGCCCCAATCTGTGCCCTTGTACTGGCCGGTCCAGCCGGAATTGTGGAGAAAGTGCGGGCGCTAAACGGCGCTACCGATCCGGTGAAAGCGGCACCGGGGACAATCCGGGGTGATTACGCTGCTGCAATGGAACCGGATAATATTGTCCATGCCTCCGATGCTCTAGAAAGCGCAGCCCGGGAAATCAGGATTTTCTTCCCAGACTTCATGCCTTGTTCCTAAAGGAGCAGGGCTGATTTTTTTATCAAATTTAATTGATAACTTATGGTTGAAATATCTGCAGATTTGGATTACTATGATAACAAAGAGATAACAAAGACAAATATTACTAAGTATACTTGTTTATTACCTCAGGAGGTTCATTCATTATGAACAGCAAGAGCCGATCACAGGCCTGGATCAGACTGATTGTAGCTGCGATGCTTGTGAGTATCTATGCAGCTGTGTGGTTTACCGGCGGTACAGTTTCTGCTACTCCCCACCTATTTTACATCCCCATCATCCTCTCTGCGCTGGCCTTATCCTGGACAGAATCCCTTGCCACAGCCGTTATCAGCGGAATCTTGATGTCTCGGTGGTTAATGCCCCTCACCCGGGATCCCCTGGTCTATCAGACCACCAGCAACTGGATCCTGCGGTTGTTCATTTTAGTCAGCATCTCCCTCTGGACTTCCCTGGTTTTTTCGTTCTGGGAGCGGCGTTCCAAGGCGTATCAAGCCCAGGCTCAGGAATTTGCCCAGCTGTACCGGGCCAGTCTCCACGCTTTGGTTGATCTGACCGAACTGCGGGACAGCGATGTTACCGGCAGACACATCAACCGGCTGCACCACTATACCAAGCTGTTAACCAGCTATTTTAACTTAAGGGAGGAGCAGCAGAACATGATTGCCTGGTCGATTGCCTTTCACGATATCGGCAAAGTGGCTACACCAGACAGAATCCTCAAAAAACCGGGACCTCTGACTGAGGAAGAATGGGAGATTATGAAGGAGCATCCCCTCCACGGCGGAAAGATTATCGACAGTATCGCCCAAAGTGTGAAAATTTCCGATCCTTTTGTGCACCAATACTTAAAAACCACAAGGGAAATAGTTTTATACCACCATGAATGGTACGATGGCTCCGGCTATCCCTTTGGCCTCAAAGGCGAGGAAATTCCCTTCAGCGCCAGAATCGCCGCTGTATGTGATGTCTATGATTCCCTCCGAAGCAAGCGTCCCTACAAGAAACCGTACACCCACGCCGAGGCGGTTGCCCAGATCCTCTCCGAGTGCGGAACCCACTTCGATCCCCAAATCTGCCAGGCTTTTGAGGAGTTAGCGGATCAGTTTGACCGAGTGTGGCATGAGCACTCCCAAGAGGAACAAAAGATACCTAATACCGCATAAAATTAGTGATAGCAGGGCAGGAACCTGCTATCTTTTTTTGGAAATACTAGGGAGGCACTATCAACAATGGAGTGAACAATGTGAAAGCAATCAGCAAAAAAGATCGCGCCCGCAGCTTAATTGCAGCCAATCTCGAGTTATTCCAGTGCCCGGTCTGTGGAGGAGCTGTGGGTTTAGAACAATATTCCCTCAAATGCGACCGCAATCACACTTTTGACCTGGCCCGCAAAGGCTACCTCAATCTGCTCACTGATCATAAGGCGCCTGCCTATGATCTGAGCTTGTTTGCCGCCCGGCAGCAGGTGGCAGCAGCTTGTTTTTTCGATCCCCTCATTTTAAAGCTGGCAGAAATCATTAGGGACCATTCCCAGCAGATTTTAGAACTGAGAATTCTCGATGCCGGCTGTGGCGAAGGTTCCCATCTCTTCCGCCTTCACCAGGTACTTAACCAGCCTGCCCTGTGCGTTGGGGTAGACATTGCGAAAGGCGGGATTAATCTTGCTGCCAGCCGCACCGCCGATATTCTGTGGTGCGTTGCAGATCTAGCCCAGCTGCCGTTTCAGAAAGGCAGTTTTGATGTGGTCTTAAACATTCTTGCCCCCGCCAATTATGGCGAGTTTACCCGGATCGCAGCGGAGCCGGGACTGATTATTAAAGTGGTGCCCGGACCTAAATACCTGCAGGAACTGCGGCACCAGCGCCAAGGGGAAGCCTATTCAAACCAGGAAGTTGTGGAGCATTTTCAGGAGCGGCTGAAGTTAATCGCCACTGAGGAGGTAAATTACAGCTTTACCGCCACCCAAGATTTATGGCCACATTTAGTAGCCATGACTCCATTAACCTGGTCCCAGGATCAAACTCGGCTGCTCCAGGCGGTGCAGGACCAGGAGCGGGTGACAGTTGATCTGACAATTTTAGTAGGCAGGAATTTCTAGAAGATAGGGGAATTCTTATGCAGTTATTCTAATGGCAAGGGAGTTGGTGGTATGAATCTCTTGGAGGTAAGGGAGATTACTAAAAATTATGGCGACAAAACTGTTGTCGATCAGATTTCTTTTGAAGCTCAAGCCGGCCAGATTTTAGGACTGCTGGGACCAAACGGAGCTGGTAAAACCACCGCAATCAGGATGATTATGGATATTACTGTTCCTGACAGCGGCGAAATTTGGTTTACAGCTGACGGGAACCGCACAGCTGGGGTCCCGCGGCATGCCATTGGTTATCTGCCGGAGGAAAGGGGCTTGTACCGGGATGCGAAAATAGTCCCGCTCCTGGTGTTTCTGGCAGGTCTAAAAGGAGTCGAGCCGGAAACTGCCCGCAGGCGGGCCTTGGAGTGGCTGGAAAGATTTGAACTGCAGAATTATGCCAATGCCAAAGTGGAGCAGCTGTCCAAAGGGATGGCCCAGAAAGTCCAGTTTATTGCTGCAGTACTCCATGAACCCAAGTTTATTGTGCTGGACGAACCTTTTTCCGGTCTGGACCCGGTCAATCAGGAGCTAATTAAAACGGAAATCCGCAATCTAGCAGCCCGGGGTGCGGTGGTGCTGTTATCCAGCCACCAAATGAATATTGTTGAGGAGTTATGCGACCAAATCTTCTTGATTCATCGGGGTCAAAAAGTTGTTTCCGGAACTCTCAGGCAGATTAAGGAAAGCTACGGCAACTTCCGGGTTTACATCGAAACTGAAGCGGGCATTGAGCAGTTTACTAAGCTGCCAGGGGTTGCCGATGTCAACCGCCTCAGCGAATCCCGGTGGATGTTAAATCTCCAGGACGGAACAGCACCAGCGAAGTTTATGAAAGCTGTACCTGACAGTGTCCAAATCGATGAGCTGCAGATTATGCGGCCGTCTCTCCACGACATCTTCGTTAAGGTGGCAACAGGAGGTGAAAACCAATGAACAACACATTCAAGATCGCTAAATGGGAAGTAATGCGCAACCTGACCAATAAGCAGTTTATTATTGGTCTGCTGTTGACGCCTCTGATCATGATCGCCTTTATCGCTTTTCCAATTCTAATTGAACGCTTTAATAAACCGGCGGATGTGGTCTATCAGGTGGTGGACCAGGTCGGGATTCTGCCGCTGCTGCAGGACATGATGCCGGAGCATATTACCTTAAAGCCCAGCAGTGATCAAGCTGCCGCAGAAAAGCTGGTTCAGGAAGGGGAAGCGGATGGTTATTTACTCCTTGAGCCTCAATTTCTCAGCACTGGCCATGCCCAGCTCTATTATGACAGCAGTAACCAGGAGGTCTTTGGAGCTCTTTCCTCTGCCCTCACCCTGGTGCTCCAGCAGCAGCGTTTAGCCGAGTCGCAGCTGGAACAGGCTCAGCTCGCCTATTTAACCCAAGCGGCGTTTCTGGAGTCCATTGCAATTGACGAGGCAGATGCCCCTAATTTCCACAAGATCACTGTCTCTGCGGTAGCGATTGTGGTGATCTACATCCTGATCTTCTCCTCGGGAAGTATGCTGATGATGAGTGCTCTCCAGGAGCGGCGGGATCGGATGGCAGAAGTGATTTTAAGTTCGGTCCGGGCCTCCGACTTAATGCGGGGTAAGATTATCGGCCATTTCCTGCTGGGAGTTATCCAGCTGACCTTCTGGACTGCTCTAGCTCTGCCGGCGGTGATCTATTTTACCGATTTTCCAGTGATGGAGGCTTTAGCAGCAGCTAATCTGCCGCTGATTCTGTTTTTTGGTCTCCTGGGCTACCTGCTGATTGCCGCGCTGTTCATTGGCGTTGGGGCAACTATGGAAGATGTGCAGCAGGCGGGGAATTCCCAGGGTTTGGTAATTATGCTGCCTGCCCTCGCCTTTTTGTTTGTCGGTCCAGTAATCCAGAATCCTAACGGCGCTGTGTCCCAGTTTGCCAGCTATTTTCCCTTTACCAGCTGGGTAATTATCATCATTCGGGATGCCTTCTCAGCTCTGCCAACATGGCAGATTGGACTGAGCGGTGCAATTCTCATCGCAACTACGATCTTGATCAGCCTGATGGCAGCCAAGATTTTCCGCGTGGGCATGCTGATGTACGGCAAAAATGCTACACCGCGGGAAATTATCAAGTGGCTCCGCTATAAAGAACGCTGAAATACAGCAAGAGGGGTTATACCCCTCTTAACACTATTGTAATTCTAGTACCCACGTCTTCGCGGCTGAGCACCTCAAAATGGCCGCCGTGGCGTTCAACAATCCATTTAGCAATTGAGAGTCCCAGTCCAGTTCCCCCGGTGGAGCGGGCTCGGGACTCATCTGCTCGGTAGAAGCGGTCAAAGATATAGGGAACCGCTTCCGGCGGAATGCCGATGCCATTATCCTGCACAGTCATCCGCACTTGGTCACCCTGCTGTTTCACCGCAACCTTAATTTCCCCACCAGCTGGGGTGTACTTAATCGCATTATCCACTAAAATCCGCAGCGCCTGCTTGATTAAACCCGGATCTCCCTCCACAAAAGCTGATTCAACATCTACCACAAAGTCATGGCCGCCATCAATCATTCTGGCTTCCTTGACCACAGTCTGGGCGGTATCAGCCAGATCAATCCGCTCAATCTGAAGCGGCATCCGATTGTTGTCTCCCCGGGCGAGGAATAGGAGCTGTTCTACCAGCTCCTTCATATTCGCAGCCTCTTCTTTAATCGCATCAATCGATTCCTGCAGCGCCTGGGGATCATGCTTGCCCCAGCGGTCTAACAGGTTAGCATAGCCTTGAATAGCCGCTATCGGTGTACGCAGTTCATGGGAAGCATCGGACACAAAGCGGGCTTGGGAGCGGTACGCTTCGTTAATCCGATCCAGCATACCGTTGATGGCAGCAGCTAAACCCTTTAATTCATCCTGAGTCTGCTCCAGGTCAATGCGGGTATCAAGCTTAGCAGCGGTGATGGCATCCAGCTTGCCTGCTAAAGCTTTCATTTCCTCCAGAGAGAGCGGTCCCTGCTCCACGTTCAAACTTTCCGCCTGCTTCGCTAACTCTGTTAACGGGGTCAGGGTTTCCCGGATCAGCTGGGCGCCGGAAAAGAACCTGGAAATCAACACGATGATCTCGCTCACCAGCACCACAGCCAGCAGTGCCGCCCCGATCGTTATCGGCTGTTTTAAGTTGATCACCAGGGCATAACCCCGGCCATTCTGGGCAAATTCCACGCGGTACACAAACTGCTCAACCGCAGTATTCCAGGAGCGGTCCCACTGCTCTGGCGGAGAGAGCATCTGGAAGCGTCTGGCTGCCTGGGCTGTTTCCCGACTGACTAAACCCTGAAGCGGCTTGGGGAGCACCCATCCCTGGGGCGGGGCTGCCAGTTCTGCAGTTTCAATGCCTAAAAGCGCAAATAAGTCCTGATCAGTTTGGTCAATCCCACCCTCAAGATAGGGAGCAACCGCTGCCACTTTTTCTTCCGCGTAATAAATAATGTTAGCCGTTACAGCAGCAAGGAGCAGTAGATTAAGGCCAATAAAAAAAGACAGCAGTCCCAACCAAAGGCGGATGTTCAGCCGAGCAACGATGGAAAAGCGCAGCCTGCTGCGGAGATCCGGTTTATTCTTCATCGCGAATCACATACCCCACTCCCCGTACTGTGGAAATAATCTTAGTGTTGAAGGCTTCATCAATTTTACTCCGGAGGAAGCGGATGTACACATCCACTACATTGGTTTCTCCTTCGTAATCATAGCCCCAAACATTGACCAGGAGAGTTTCCCGGGACACAACTAATCCTTTGTTTTCCAGCAGATACTGGAGCAGATCGAATTCCCGTTTGGTTAATGTGATCGGTGTCTCCCGATACCACACCTGGCGCCGCCCCACATCCAGCTGTAAATCTCCTGCGGACAAGACAGTAGAGTCTGCAACCCCGTTTGCTCCAGTGCTTTTTCTCAGGGCAGTCCGAATCCTGGCCAGCAGCTCCTCAATGGCAAAGGGTTTGGTAATATAATCATCCGCGCCGCTGTCCAAGCCGGAAACTTTGTCGATAACGCTGTCCCGGGCGGTGAGCATAATTACAGGGACGGAGGAACTGCGGCGGAGCCGCCGCAGTACTTCCATCCCATTGAGACCAGGAAGCATAATGTCCAGGAGAATTAAATCGAATTGTTCCGATTCCGCCAGCTCCAAACCGGTTCTGCCATCAAAGGCTTTAGTAACCTGGTAGCCTTCGTAGGTCAGCTCCAGCTCCACAAAGCGGGCAAATTTCTCTTCATCCTCGATAATCAAAATTCTTGCTGCCAAGGAAGTTCCCCCTCCCTGTTAGGCTTTCACTCCTGTGAGTCTTGATTCTGCTGCCCATTACCGCTGATTTTGTATCTAAAATTGAAGAACAAACCAACAATCAACAGCGGAATCACTACCCACGGTGCGAACAAAGTCAGCAGCACCATAATTGTCATCGGCAGTTTGACTTTGGTCACTTCATGCTGGGACACTTCAAAGCTGGTACTATTCCCTTTATGAATCAGCCTGACTAAAAAGTCCCAGAACCGCTGCAGACCATCGGTAAACGAATCACCATTAGAATTTTCCTCTTCGGCAGTGACTTCCACCGGCTTTGGTCGTTCGCTGCTGTAAAAGCCATCGCCTTCCGGCGGCTTGACTTTCCCCTGCCGTTCTAGAATGATCATTGCTTCTAATAAATCACCATCTGCTGCCTCGTAAGCCTGCTTAGCCTCATCATAAGAAACATTCGCCCGCTCCCGCAGCCGTTCAATTTGTTCCAGTCGATCCATCAGAGCGATACCTCCTTTGTGATTTACCTGCATTCTACCAGAGGCAGCTTTAAGGTAAATTTGAGCAAGATTAAAATTAGATTAAAAATGCTTCTGCTACCAAGCGGCAATCGTTCCATCGGTGCGGGGTTCAGTGCCTCCCGCCAGTACACCATTGGGCATGCGCCAGATAATCTGGCCCCGCCCGAAACCACCGGAGGTAACTGGAACCCTAACCTGGTGACCTTTCCGGGCTAAAGCTTGAGCAATATGGTTTGGAACGCTGCTTTCCAGCTCAACCTGTCTGCCTTCAATCCACTGCCAGCGAGGGCGATCCAGAGCGGCCTGGGGGTTAAGCTTAAAGTCAATGGTATTCATCACCACCTGGACATGACCCTGGGGCTGCATAAAGGCGCCCATCACCCCAAAGGGTCCAACCGGTTCGCCATCTTTGCTTAAAAATCCGGGAATAATGGTATGGTAGGTCCGCTTGCCCGGTTTGAGGCAGTTCGGATGCTTTGAATCCAGCGAAAAGTTGTTGCCCCGGTTTTGGAGGGCAATTCCAGTTTCGGGAACAACAATCCCTGAGCCGAAGCCCATGTAATTGCTCTGGATATAGGATACCATGTTGCCCTGGTTATCCGCGGCTGCTAGGTACACTGTTCCACCCTGAGGAAACTGGCCGGGAGTTGGCTCCAGGGCAGCTGCTCCAATCAGGCTCTGGCGTTTGCGGCCGTATTCCTCGGATAGCAGATCCTCCACATTAACCGGCAGCTCATTTGGATCAGTAATATAGGCTTTTCCATCAGCAAAGGCCAGCTTAATCGCTTCAATCTGCCGGTGATAGGTTTCCCCATGATCAACAGCCAGATCATCATAATTCCGCAGGATGTTCAATGCCATCAGCACCACTAAACCCTGTCCATTCGGCGGCAGCTCCCACACATCATAGCCGCGGTAGTTAATCCGCAGCGGTTCAACCCACTC
>ERZ773359.2359-NODE-2359-length-23879-cov-6.792100_pt1 | contig 23879 bp, 22 predicted proteins | sample MGYA00374955_ERZ773359 | MGnify/ENA primary metagenome ERZ773359 (study PRJEB29098, sample SAMN04486028) | biogas fermenter metagenome | study: EMG produced TPA metagenomics assembly of the Biogas fermentation microbial communities from Germany - Plant 4 DNA1...
CTCTCCGTCCCGCTTTCAGCTCGTTTGCCTCAGCGGAGACAGCTTTTATATCTTACCACCGACACTTTTTTCTGTCAAGCACTTTTTTCAACTTTTTTCGAGTCATCTTGTGCTCGGTCCAGAGCGACGATGGATTTCTATTTTATCACAGTCGCTGCATAATGTCAATTACTAATTACTAGTAATTATTTATTCATGCGGTTTTCAGCCCTCGCGACTGCGGCTTTATTATATTACATCAAGACAGACCTTGTTGTCAACACTAAAATTAAAATCATTTTTTGAGCTTATTATGTCATTTTGAGAACATCTCGATAAGGTTGATAACAACCGGGCCCAATAATACTATAAATATGACGGGGAATATAAAAACGACCATCGGAATCAGCATCTTTACAGGTGCCTTCATTGCTTTTTCCGATATGCGCTGTTTTCTGTTTCGGCGAATCTGTTCCGCTTGCAGTCTTAACACCCTCCCTAAACTGACTCCCAATTGATCCGCCTGAACAACAGCGCTTACAAAGCTTCTCAGATCCTGAACGCCAATACGATCTGACATCTGGTACAGAGCTTCCTTTTTGCTTTTACCTACCTTAATCTCCTGCAGTACCGTTTCAAATTCTCTGGCCAAGGGTCCCGGCATCTTCTCAACTACCTTTGAGAGAGCTGAATCAAAAGTCAAACCTGCTTCCACACTGACTGTCAGAAGATCCATAATGTCAGGCAGGCTTTTTGTGATTTCAGACTGCCGTTTACGAATCTTCGAATTCAGCATCATATTGGGGAAAAGGAAACCTATAATAACCAAAGCAATTATAATTGTGATAAGATCGCTGACATCCATTCTCAGTGTACTGTTAAGCAACAGAATCATAACCGGAAGCCCCAATATCATGAATGCCTGTATCCCGAGCCAGTTCTTAACACCCCAGGAATAAGGCCTTCCCGCCATTATTATTTTATTTTCCATGTTCGCGATCATTTCTTTTGGGGCAAGCCTCAGCATGGTTTTCCCGACGCCTTCCAGCACAGGTTTAATAATGCGCTCCCTAAACGATGCGCCAAGTTCATCTTCCGGCATAACATCATAAGATTGTTGCTTAATATAATTTAGTCTTCGAGAAATACTGCCTTTTGAGCTTTCTCTTAAATTAAAAACATTATACAAGAAACCGGACAATGATATGAAAAATAAGAATATTGTTGTTTCCATCACCCTAAACCTCAATATTAATTATTTTTCTTACAAACAGAATCCCCAGGAATTCCATAACCAGCGCAACAATTATCATAATAATACCTATAGGTTTTGTTATTAGTATTTTTATATGTTCGGGACTTATCATACTTATCGCAGCAGCCAGGAAAAACGGTAGCAGTGCAATGATCCAGCCCGACATCCGCCCCTGCGCTGTCAATGTCTTGATCTCCCCTTTGGCCCGGATTCGCTGGCGAATCGTTTCAGAGATGTTATCAAGGATCTCAGCGAGGTTGCCTCCTATCTGCCTTTGAATCAATACTGCCGTCACCATAAGCTCCAAATCATCGCTGCCTACACGCTTAACCATGTTTTCAAGAGCCGTTTCGATGTTTACGCCAAGGCTGATTTCTTTTTGGAGCTTTGCAAACTCATCTGCCATAGGACCGGTAAGCTCACGGCTTACTGCGTCAACAGCCTGAAAAAAGCTATGACCGGCTTTCAGGGAATTGGACAGAACCGTTAAAGTATCACCTAATTGACCGTTTATTTCCCTTAATCTCTTACTGATATTCCTTTTTAATATAAACAGGGGTATAAACCATCCTGATACGGCCATCGCAATAATGACCAACAAGTTTTTAAAGAGTAGTGCTCCCAGCAGACCTGAAATGACAAAGGATATTAAACATATGGATAAAAACTCTTCTGCTTTCATAAGAATGTTGGCATTTATTAATTTGGTTCTTATTTTGTTTTTATATTTTGTAAAAAATCCAGATCTTTCAATGCTTCTGGCAAGAATCCCCAATCCCTGCCGGTAATTCTCCTGCTGTTTTTTTATCTTTTCATCCTTTACTGTTTCAGTCTGGTTTGTATATGCATCCAAACGACTTATATAATTATTCTTATTGAACAGTCCGCGCAGCAACTGATAGAAAAAAGCAGTCAGTGAAATCCCTGTAATCAATAATAACAGTAAATCCGGAAACTCCATTTTTACCACACTCCAAACCACTATGCGGAAAACATATCGGTAGGAAGAACAACGCCTGTTTTACGCAGCTTATCCATAAAACCGGGTTTTAGCCCCGTAGGCGCCAGTCTGCCTTTTAGCCGGCCGTTATTGTCTAAACCTTCTTCCTTATATACGAATATGTCCTGAAGGGTTATTACATCCCCCTCCATACCCGACACCTCAGTTATATAAGTAATTTTTCGGGACCCGTCTTTAAGCCGGGTTTGCTGCACTATCAAATCTATTGCCGACGATATCTGTTCACGAATAGCCCTGACGGGAAGATCCATTCCCGACATAAGGACCATTGTTTCAAGACGTGAAAGAATATCTCTAGGAGAATTGGCGTGAGCAGTCGTTAAAGAGCCATCATGACCGGTATTCATTGCCTGGAGCATATCCAGCGCTTCGCCTGATCTGACTTCGCCTACTATAATGCGGTCAGGGCGCATACGCAGCGAATTTCTTACCAAATCACGTATCGTTACTGCACCCTTCCCCTCTACATTGGGAGGACGGGTTTCCAATCTGACGATATGATTTTGTTTAAGCTGCAGTTCTGCAGCATCCTCGATGGTAACGATCCTTTCATCCGAGGGAATAAAAGAGGATAAAACATTCAGGGTCGTGGTTTTGCCGCTGCCGGTACCGCCCGATACTATTATATTAAGACGCGCTTCAACGCAAGCCTTTAAAAACTGAGCCACTTCCGCCGTCATGGTGCCGAAACGTATGAGGTCATTGACGGTATATGGGTTATCAGAAAACTTTCTGATTGTGATCGTAGGGCCATTTAATGCCAATGGCGGAATTATTATGTTGACGCGGGACCCATTGGGAAGCCTTGCGTCTACCATAGGCGAGCTTTCGTCAATGCGTCTTCCCAAAGGAGCGACTATTCTCTCAATAATATGAAAAAGGTGATTATTGTCTCTGAAGGTTATATCGCTTAATTCCAGTTTTCCATGCCGTTCTACATAGATTTGGTTTGGCCCGTTCACCATCACCTCATTGATTTCAGGATCATTTAAGAGAGGTGTTATAGGCCCGAATCCTATTGTTTCGTTAATTATATCCCGGGTTATCGTATTGCGTTCATTCCGAGTTAGATAATTTGCTTCGCTTTCTATAACTTCATTGATTATCCTGCGGATTTCATCTTCAACATCTTGCATATCATCCTCATTTTCATGCGATATGCTTACCTCTTCCACGACTTTATTGAAGATTCTTGATTTTAAGTCTTTATACTGATCTTCCTTCGGTTCACTTTTTTGCGTATGGACAGATACAGGCTTGCCTGGTTTTATTTCGTCTTGTTTGTCCATTGCCAATCTTTCGAGCAGTCCCATACCTGTTCCTCCTTAAAACTGAAAAACCTTCCATAAAGTGCGTTTTTCAGTTACCGGTTCCATATTATTGGTATGTATCTTGTCCGCAAGACCGATTATGGATCTGGCCACCCTGGTGTCTACTCTTGACATAACAAACGGGATACCTTTATTGGCACTGGTAATGACCGTATTATTATCCTCCGGGATGCTGACAAGTATCGGGTAACCTACTGTTTCTTCAAACTCGCTGCAATTAACTCCGTATTGTTCATTGACCTTGTTAAGTATTACCTGGATTTTATCCTTATATTTTAAATTCTCCATTAGATTTAAGCCCACTCTGATATTCTTTATAGCGGGTAAATCCAGGGTTGAAACAACCAGGATTTTTTCAGAATTATCCAGAGAGGTCAAAACTACTTCCTGGAATGTGGCCGGAACATCAATAATTACATAGTGGAAATAACCGTTTAACAAGGCCAGTATTCTCTCAATATGCCTGCTGTCTATGAATTCTGCGTACTCGGGCTTTAAAGGCGCCGGCAGCACACTTACTCCGGAAAAATGAGTACACAGATAGTCATTCACAAGGTCCGAATCCACATTGTTCAGATCCCTTACAAGGTCATAAATCGTGTTCTTGACCGATAAATTCATCATAACGGCTACATCCCCGAATTGCAGATCCAGATCCAGAAGGCAAACACGTTTCTTAGTGTTTCTGGCAAGAGCTACGGCTAAATTAGTGGCTATTGTGGTTTTCCCCACACCGCCCTTGGTACTGAATACGGTTATCACCTTGGTCTGTATAACCTGATTAATCAGCTTTAAAGTATGTTTTTTTTTATTCTGGATCTCATATGTCTGAATTATGGCTGATACCAGTTCGTCGGTAGAAAAAGGCTTTATCAGATATTCTCTTGCTCCGGAAAACATGGCCTTTTTCAAATACTCATATTCAGACTGGACTGACATTATAATCACGCCCAGGTCAGGCATACTGGCGGTTAATATATTTGTGGCCGTTAATCCGTCCATATCCGGCATGTTGATATCAATCAATACGATGTCCGGCTTGACCTTCTGGCACAGCTTGATTCCTTCTTTCCCTCCAAAAGCAGTACCTGCAACTTCTATCTGTCTGTCGCACAACCCCAGCATTGTTTTCACATTGTCTACAGTATCTGCGCTATCATCAATTATTACAACCCTTATTTTACCCTCATCCATCATTCCTTACCTCCCGTTTGGTCTGTTAATCCTCCTAATTGGTATAGCGGCAATAAATTATCAATAAATGCGCCGGGTGTTTCAACCAGTTCATTATCCTCATTGCCTCTGAGAGCAATAGCAAAATCCGCAAAGGCACTGGTATATGCCAGCTTTTCAGCGTCAATGGGCGAAACGCAAAGAGTAATTGCTCTGGGCAGTTCAAAATCATTTGAAGATTCGCGGTTTTCCTTGGTATCATAACGGATACGGTTCGGCCCCATCGCCAGTACTTCTACATTTTGGATTATGATTTTGCTGATCTTTATCTCCTTATTATCATCTGTTTTTATTACGTAATTTCCTATGATATCTACCTTATCGCCTACCCTCAGCAGATTCGAGAAGATGGAATTTTCATTTACAAAAACAGAAACGGCACGCATATCTTCAGGAATACTGAAGGATAAAGCAAGCTCCTCCCATCGTGCCAGTCTTTCGGGTCGGAATGGCTCACCCTTAATAACCGGTTCTTTTACATACATACCCTCTATGCTTTTCCTGTCGTTTATAATCCCCTCAGGCAAAGCGTTCTCAGGTACATCAACGGTGCTGATGTCTTCCGGTTTAATTTCTTCTCCCGCTTTTATATTCCTGGAGGCTACCAGTAACTTAATATCTTTTGTTTTGGGGATCGGTTTTTTCAGGTTTTTTATATAACCAAAAACAAGGCCGCAAGATATTAATGTAAATATTAATGAAATCGTAAGAGCTTTTATGTTAATCTTCTTCTCCATATTTTCGCCTCTTTTTAACCGGTTACTCAACCCGCATAACAGAGGTTGCCTTTAATACTGCTTCTTCTCCCGGAAATAACTTACCTATTACAGGCGTTATCAGACCGGCTCTGTATACTACCTCTACCTTCACCTGGGTGCCATGCTTCCGGGAATCAAAGGAGGGCGAAACAGAAATGTTCATATTGGAAAGCTTCAATGTAGTTGTCATATTTTCAACAACCTGGACTATCTCACTGTCAGTGCCGCCCAGGGCCGCTTTTCTGGCACCCTCTCTGGATGCATTGGCTATTATGATATAGTTGTTGAAAAGCAGTCCGAACTCGATTATTCCCATGACTATCAGAATAATAATCGGTAAAATGATAGCCGTTTCAACCAGGGACTGCCCCCTTATGTTTTTTGTGTTAATTTCTGTCACAGCACTCATCCTCCGGCGTCGAAAAAATTTGCCCCTGTTTTAATACAGGGGCAATTATTCCTTGCAATACCCGGAACAGCGTTTTCGCTTTTAATCTGCCGGAACAGCGCTGCCGACACTATCTGATATTGTGTTGAAAATATTAGTCAGATTTACACCCAAGGCTCTCAACGCAATAATTACAACTATAGCAACAAGGCCGATAATGAGACCATACTCTACCATACCCTGGCCTTTTTTGCTTTTTATCATATGTGTCAAGACATTAAAAAGATACATCATTTATTAATCCCCCTGTCATTATAATTTTGTAGTTAGATATACTCCTTACAATGCCATTATACAGGGGAGCAAAACCGTTTAGTATCAGTCAATCAGCACATTTTCAGGGGGACTTCCAGTTAGGGAAAACAGGACCTATGTCCTATTATTCGACAATTCTCTTCTTGATAGCATAGACTGCAGCCTGAGTTCTGTCCTGAACATTAAGCTTGCGGAATATGCTTGATATATGATTCTTTACGGTTTTTTCACTGATATAAAGAGCGTTTGCAATTTCTTTATTTAACATTCCTTTGGCAAGCAGCCTCAAAACCTCGGTTTCTCTTTCCGTCAGGCAATTTTTAGGATCATCTGCACCGCTTTTAATCCTTTTATACTCATTGACCAGTTCTCCGGCCATAGTGGGCTGTATATATGTTTGATTATTATTGACGCTTCTTATCGCTTCAATAAGAGTGCTGGCTTCCGCGTCCTTCAATATGTATCCAAGCGCTCCCAGTTCCAGAGCCTTAAGCAAATATTCCCTGTCCTGATGTATGGTAAGCATCACGGCCTTTGCTCCGCTGTCAAAAGCTTTTATTTGTTCCAAAGCTTCAAGGCCGTTTAACACCGGCATGTTTATATCCATAAGAATAACGTCCGGTTTTACTTCTTTATATTTTTCAACAGCCGTTTTCCCGTCAGAACACGCAGCAATGACCTTTATATCGTTTTCCAGTTCAACCAGCTGTTTCAGTCCGTCTCTTATCATTGAATGATCTTCCGCAATCATAATCCTGATATAATCGGTCATATGATACCTCCTTGGACTTCATAAGGTAATTTTACCATAATCGTAGTACCGACATTTATTTCAGAACTTATCGTAAATTCTCCTTCCAAAAGCTCGATTCTTTCTTTCATCCCGATAATGCCGAATCCACCGTCATTATCTCTTGTTATATCACTCAAAGAATTAATGTCAAAGCCTTTGCCGTCATCCTTTATTCTCAGCAATATGGATTTCTCAGCGCATTCAAGCTGTATACACACATTTGTCGCATCAGCATGCTTGTATGTATTATTCAGAGCCTCCTGGACAACTCTGAAAATAGCCAGGGAGATATTACTGTCTGCAATTCGGATGTCTTTCCCTTTCATCTTTAATTCAACATTTATGGAATGTTCATTTCTGAAGCTTTCTATATATTTCTGCAATGTGGTTTTAAGACCTAAATCATCTATAGACATGGGTCTTAAATCATATATTATCCTTCTGACATCCTTCAGACACGAACGTACAACATCTTTAAGGCTTCTCAATTCCTCGATGGTCCTGTTAATATCTATACCGGCCATCTTTTCACATATTTCTGCCTTTAATACGACATTGCTCATGGCCTGCGCAGGTCCGTCATGGATCTCGCGGGCTATACGCCTGCGTTCATTTTCCTGTGCTTTAATAATACGTATAGCTATAAGTCTCTTGTTTTCAGCACTTTCAAAATGCTCATCCAGCTTCTGAAGGTCCCCGGAAAGATAACTGAATACTGTGCCCACCTGCGCTACCAGTTTTTCTGCCTTTCCAACAGTCTCAATCGCATTCTTCAGTCGCCTTTCGACATCATTGCGCCTTGAAATCGTGTTCTTTTCGCGTTCCCGGCATACGGCTAATTGTATCATCAGTTCATTGGCTTCATCATATGCCTGCTTCATTTCTTCTTCCGAATACTTGTCATAATTGCGGTTAATGTTAGCCAGCTTTTTCCGGCTCTTAATCACCTTATGTTCCAGCGCCTGGCACTCGCTTATAATAGATGCCGCTTCAGCCTTTAAGTGTTGGAGTTCCTCCTTGAGATCATGTACTTCTTTTCTGGCATTCTCCGATATTTCAAAAATGGCACCCCTGCTCTCTTCAATTACTTTCAATGTGTTTTTAACTATATCATTGATTCTCCTAATGCCAATATTGTCCAAGGGCAGACCTCCGTTATTTTTCGCGCAAAAGCTTATTCAGTTCGTCCATAAAGGTATTTATATCTTTAAACTGCCGATATACAGATGCAAATCTGACATATGCGACTTCATCAAGCTCCTTGAGCTTCTCCATCACCAACTCCCCGATAAATTCGCTGGTAACTTCCCGCTCAAGAGAATTATTGATTTGTCCTTCGATGGCATCAAGAATCTTTTCAATCTGATTCATCGATACGGATCTTTTCTCACATGCACGAAGGATACCCTTCCTTACTTTGTCCCTGTCATACGGCTGGAGGGAACCATCCTTCTTGATAACCATAATGGGCATGTTTTCCACTTTTTCATAAGTGGTATACCGCTTATGACAACTTAAGCATTCTCTGCGACGCCTAATTGTAGCACCTTCATCGGTAGGCCTCGAATCAATAACTTTATCTTCATCAAAGGAACAGTAAGGGCATTTCATAAGCTTTCTCCTTACAATTATATATTTTTTGGTACTATTTAATCTATCGTCATATTTTCCTATTTACTTTTACATTTTATTGATATTTACGGCCTATTTTATAATCATAGGAGCGAACAATCAAACAGCCGTCTAATAAAAAATGAGGGCGAACCCTCATTTAATTATACCATTTATACGTATTTCTGCATATGTTTTAAAGCTGACTTTTCAAGTCTTGAAACCTGAGCCTGGGATATGCCGATTTCATCGGCCACTTCCATCTGCGTTCGTCCCTGGAAGAATCGTAAATCAACAATTCTTTTTTCTCTTTCACTGAGCTTGCTCATAGCTTCGCTTATAGAAATGCTTTCAAGCCATTTTTCGTCGTTATTCTTATCGTCTTTAACCTGGTCCATAACAAAAATTGCATCGCCGCCGTCATGATAAACCGACTCAAACAAAGAGATAGGTTCCTGTATGGCATCAAGTGCCATTACCACATGTTCCTTTGATATTCCCAGTTCATTTGATATATCGGTAATATTGGGCTCCCGGGACTCTTTCCCTATTATTTTCTCTCTTGCCTGCAGGGCTTTATATGCTATATCCTTTAATGAACGGCTTACGCGTATCGGGTTATTGTCTCTTAAATACCTTCTTATTTCACCGATTATCATTGGTACCGCATAAGTTGAGAATTTTACATTCTGTGTAACATCAAAATTGTCAATTGCTTTGATAAGCCCGATACAACCTACCTGAAAAAGATCGTCCGCATTTTCCCCTCTGTTCCCGAACCTTTGAATGACGCTTAAAACCAATCTCAAATTGCCTTGTATAAATTCTTCCCGCGCTTTTTTGTCCCCTTTTTTGATTCTTATCATAAGCTCATTCATTTTGTTTCCTGATAACAAAGGCAGTTTTGATGTATTGACGCCGCAAATTTCAACTTTGTTCATAAAAATCAACACACCTCTCTCTGACTGTCATTCAATCTGTACAAATAACAGTCTTATCTTAGAGAGTGTGTTTTATTCTGTTTTTTTACATGAAAATTTTTTAAAAAGGCCTTGACAAGCGAGTTTATACGGATGGCGCCTCACATCACCGCAACCAGTTTCAATGACTCAGTACCCGTTAAAATTCCTAAGACTCCGCTAAGCGAGCATCAGGATGCTCTGCGTTAGATTCCGGTAAAGGAGAGGACATTCAGAGCATCCTGCATATCTCTCTTTTGAGACGTCCCAGGATCCTTTTTTCCAGTCTGGAAATGTATGATTGAGATATTCCAAGCATGTCAGCCACTTCCTTTTGGGTCTTTTCCAAATGATTGTTCAGCCCGAATCTAAGCTCCATTATTCTCTTTTCTCTTCCGCTGAGTTTGTTCATCGCGCTTACAAGAAGCTTCTTATCTGTTTCCTCCTCAAGATTTCTTTGAATGATATCACTGTCGGTCCCCAAAATATCCGAGAGAAGAAGTTCATTCCCGTCCCAGTCGACGTTCAATGGTTCCTCAAAAGACACTTCACTTTTTGCTCTGCTGTTTTTCCTCAGGTACATCAAAATCTCATTTTCAATGCATCGTGATGCGTAGGTGGCGAGTTTTATGTTCCTTCCGGGATTATATGTATTAATAGCCTTTATAAGACCTATTGTACCTATGGATGTCAGATCCTCTATATCTACTCCTGTATTTTCGAACTTCCGGGCTATATAGACTACAAGCCTTAAGTTTCGTTCTATCAATGTCCGCTTAACTGACGTATCCCCATACTCCAGCCTGTTTAACAGCATGGCTTCCTCATTGGCCTGCAGCGGAGGTGGAAGTATTTCATTACCGCCGATATAGAAAATCTCATTGCACTCATCCTGGTCCTGGTTCTTCACCAGTGTGATAATAAATCCGAACATTTTGTTCAACATGTTATTTCTCCCTTCATTAGGCAAAATTAAAATCTTCTTGCTTGTTTTAACCTAGATCTTAGAAAGCAAAGCCGGTCCCACAAGCGCAGAATATTTGTCGTTTCCGGATAATTTCATGCCGCATATTCCTACTATCACGTCTTTAACTTCCTTAAGCGAACCTTCTTGCCCGATTCTGATATTATCGGGCCGAAACCCTGTCAGCATACCGTTTTCTTTACCTATGGACTTAAAAGGAATAAGATGAATTCGTTTAAACCAGGGGCTCTTTTCATTACCGGCATATAATTCCATGTTGTTTGATATAACTGATTCGTAGATTTCAGCCGGCAAAAGAGATTTTACTGAATCTGCTTCCACCACCATTACCGGGTAACCCGTTATGGGATCAATCAGTGAGTTCCCTGTATCGATCAGTGCATAAAAGCGAACTGATTTGTCCCCCACCCTGAGATAAACCGGGATTATTGAACCCTCCTTGAAGGCTTTCCCCGAAAGGATCCTCCCGATAGGTCTGACCAATACGGTACAAAGCCCCGCTGAAAATATAAAGGCTTTTAGTATCCCCCGGGGACTGATATACATGAAACCTGCCCCGGAAACTGCCCCACCGTCCATAAAGATCGACAGAGCATATGTACACCCGGCAAGCAGAAAAGCTGACATAAGCATCATTCCCCATCTGCGCATGAATTCCGAGACAGTTCTGATTTTAAAGGCAATCAGGATCATCAGTGTGGATACAATTATCCTGGTCAGAAGCGCTGACAAAAATGCCATGTTCGGTACCGCGACGGTAATGACCGCGTATAATGCACCAAGGGAAGATGCAAATATCATTCTTAAGGTCTTTATGGCGATCCCAGATACAGCACTTGTCAGTTTAAGTATTAAGCAGTTAGCCAGTAAGTTTTCAAAGAACAGAATATCTGCATATACTACCACCCTGAGACTCCTTCCTTCTTAATTCATTTAATATTTTTACCTAAGACAATGACATCCTGACTGCAGATAAAGTGTTTTGCCACGACTGTCCCCCTTCATTGTCATCCTGAGCGCGCAGCAAAGATATTTACCTTTGGCAATAAGATCCATCACTTCGCTTTGCTACCTTCAGAATGACGTATAACGGCGCTTTCCGATCTTCAGAATGACGGGAAAGGACGCCCATGATGACACGGGAGACGCTAAGCTTCCCCTCACATGCTGACAACAGGAATACTTCACCCTTTTCAGAATGGCACTGTCATTTTCAATTTTGTTTCCAGGTTATGCCTATTTAATATTATTGTTCAACTCCTTTCTTTATGATAGGAATAACATTAACAAGCTTATAAGCTTGATTTGACGCTGAATCACAGGCTAAACCCTTTTATAAAGCCTATTATAATGAGAAGAATTAAAATTTTATGTCAAATAAACTTATAGCCCGGAATATTTATTGACAAACCTTATAAATCGGCTCAATAAAAGCCTTTTAAGCATTGTGATTTCCCGTAACAAACATTGCATACCCCGAATAGTATATGAGTATACACTTTACCTCCGGAGGATCCTATGGCCGGAATAGCCGGTATGGTCTGTTTAACTGACGATATATTACAAAAAAGCGTAAATATATGCGCTATGTCCGAGGCTATCCGTTCCCGGGGAGACAGCGGAGCAGGACATTATATTTCGCCGCATGCCGTGTTTTTACGGCGAACGGGACCTATTGGCAAAACCGGCAAAGGTTCTTTTGTCAGCGAGGTTGCAAAAGACGGCAAAACCTATATATTGGCACTTGACGGCACAATTTTCAACAGGAACGAAATCATCTCGGATTTAAATCTTGCCGGAGTTGATCATAATGCTCTTTCCTGCTCTGAAATCCTGATTTATGCATATGCTAAATGGAATAAAGATTTTCTTAAAAGATTAAACGGCAGCTTTTCTTTTGCGCTATGGATACAGGAAGATAAAGTATTGATTCTTGCCCGGGACCATCATGGGACAAAACCCCTTTATTACACAATAACCGACAGAATGCTTATTTTTGCTTCGGATATAAGAGGAATAACATGTCATCCTTTATTTGAGACCAGGCTGGATGTTGAAGGTTTGTCAGAATTGATATGTTTAAGTCCCCGTTACACCCCCGGATGCGGGATAATCAAGAGTGTCCACCAGGTAAGGCCGGGACATTTTCTGCATTTTTCGTCAAATGGCCCGAAGACCGAAAGATACTGGATCATGGAAAAACAGGAACACGAGGATGATCTTGCAAAAACTCTTGAAACCGTACGGGAGCTGGTAATAGATTCGGTGAAAAGGCAAATGAAATCAGAGGTGCCGATTTGCGGTCTTTTATCAGGAGGACTTTATTCAAGTTTGATAACCTCAATTGTAACAGATAACCCTGCGCTTCTGAATAACAGTACATATAACACATGGTCTGTGGATTTTGAGAGAAGCAGCCGCTATTTGCGTCTAAAAGGGAACGGAATTGAAGCCGACACGTCATGGATACGTTGGGTTTGCAGGCGAGCCGGAACCCGCCACCATTACATTTTTCTTTCACCTTCGGATATTATCGAATCTCTGCTTGAAGCCGAAGAAGCCAGGGGCATGCCGGGTATGCCGGATTCTGACGCTGCCTTGCTGCTTTTATGTCGTGAAATACGAAATGATTTCAGTATCGTTCTCTCCGGAGATTGTTCTGACGAGATATTCGGTTCAACCATTAAGGCAAGCGAGCATTTTCTTACCGGACGTAAACGTCTCCCCTGGAGCTCGAACCTTGCTGAGAAAATTTCCGTCTTTAAAAACGATGTTATAGATTTGATAAAACCCTATGAATTTATCGAAAAATGTTATGAGGAAGCATTGGCAGAGTATCCGAAATTTGCAGTCAATGAAAAGTATCTGCGAAAAGAAAATGAATCCCAGTGGTTCAGTCTGTATTGGAATCTTCCATGTTTACTGGACCGACTTGACAAAATGAGCATGGCCTGTGGCTTAGAAGCCAGGATTCCTTTCTGCGATGTCAGAATTACAGATTATTTCTGGAATATTCCCCTGGAACTAAAACGCCTTAATAATATGGACAGAGGACTGTTGAGAGAGGCTTTGCGGGGATTTCTGCCGTCGGATATCCTGGAAAGGAAAAAGTCTCCTTTCCCCCGAACATTGGACCTTGATTATGAAGCAAAACTCAAAACTATGCTTTTTGAAACTGTTTTTGATCCTGATTCGCCGATAAAATACATGTTAAACTTAAAAACTCTTGAAAGTATGATGAAGCAACAACCCAATACGGTAAAAAGTTTTCTTTCCAGGACCCAGCTTTACGGATGGATTATACAGCTGAACCATTTCCTGAAGACCAATGGCATTACAACTTTTTGATCTCATCCAAAAGCGCTTCCACAATTTCGCTTTCCGAAACTTTCCGAATGATTTCTCCCTTTTTGAATATAACTGCCGAATCCTTGCCGCCGGCTATCCCTATATCAGCTTCTCTGGCCTCTCCGGGGCCATTGACAACACAGCCCATCACTGCGACTTTTATCGGTTTTTCAATGTTTTCAATGGCTTTTTCCACCTTATTGGCAATATCGATCAGGTTAATCTGAGTCCGGCCGCAGGTAGGACAGGATATAAACACTACACCCTTACTGTAAAGGCCGCATGCTTTTAGGATCTCTTTCGCGGCTTTGACTTCCAAAACCGGGTCTCCGGTAAGAGATACCCTTATAGTGTCCCCAATCCCTAAAAGAAGCAAGGCGCCTATTCCTACAGCAGATTTTATGGTGCCGCTGTATGGCGTCCCGGCCTCAGTAACGCCAATATGCAAAGGATAATCGGTCTTTTCCGACAACAATTTATGGGCTTCATACAAAACTCTTGCATCTGAAGATTTGATTGAAATGACCGTATTATAAAAATCCAGATCTTCCAAAAGTTTTACATGTCTCAAAGCGCTTTCCACAAGGGCTTGCGCAGACGCATGACCATACTTTGAAAGCAGATCCTTTTCAAGAGATCCTCCGTTAACGCCTATCCTTATGGGGATCTCTCTTTCACGGGCCATATTTACCACTTCTTTAACACGTTCAACAGAACCTATATTTCCGGGGTTGATCCGGATTTTATCGGCTCCGTTTTCCATGGCCTTTAAAGCAAGCCTGTAATCAAAATGGATGTCCGCCACCAGAGGGATCGTTATTCTCTTTTTGATCTTTGATATTGCCTCGGCGGCTTCCATATCGGGAACCGCAACTCTTACGATGTCACAACCCTCTTTGGTCAATGCCCGGATTTGACTTACGGTAGCTTCAATATCACTTGTTTTCGTATTTGTCATGGACTGGATGCTTATCGGCGCGTCGCCGCCTATATATACATTGCCAACCCTTATTTTTCTTGTTTTCCTGCGCATATTGTCAATCTCCAATTACAACAACCATTTTGGTATGTCATTAAACAGGGTAATGACAAGGATTCCGATAAGGAATATAAAACCGATAAAAGATATCATCCCTACTTTCTCCTGGGGTACCGGTTTCCCCCTGATTTTTTCTATAAGAAGGATTATAAGGATACTTCCATCAAGGGCAGGGAACGGTATAAGGTTCATAATGGCAAGGTTGACGCTTATAAAGCTTCCCATATAAATAAGATTAAGAAGGATTTGGCCGACTGGTTCCTTTGTTTCCACAACGCTTCCCACCGCTCCGATTATACCTACGGGACCCGACAGCTCTTTAATGGAAATGGTTCCGTTAAACAGCCATTTCAATGTCATCAGCACATTGCGGGCGGTAGACAGGCAAAACTTTATCGATGCGCCCATTACCTCAAATATATTGCCCTTTTTATGCTCCAGGTTTATTGCGAGAGTATAACTATAATCCGAGAACGGTTTAACGTTCTCAAATACCAGTATTTTTCCGTTTCTCTCAACAGTAACGGTTAAGGGCGCTAATTTATCAGTTCGCGTTTTATTCAGGTAGTTTTGAATATCAGGTGTTGAGAAGACTTCTGTATCATCAAGCTTAATAATCTTGTCCCCGCGCTTTATCCCGGCTTTCAGCAAAGGAGAATCCGTCTCTATCATATCAATAATATTGGTGCCGATATTACCCTCTACTTTGGCAGTAAAGCCCAGCCTGACCCGTGTCGGTGTTTTCCCGGGAACAATTATTTTTGTGACCTTTTTATTCTCACTGGCATCAAAATAAACCAGTTCTTTCTCCGAACCGTCTTCACCGTACATGAAGAGATTTATATCGGATGCAGGTTCATAAAACCGTCTTCCCCCATAGGAGATCAGCCTGTCACCTATTTCAGCGCCTGCTGCTTTTACAACCGAGCCCTCATAGAATTCTGTTATGGTATTGGTATAAAAACCCGTATTGCCTAAGAATATTACGGCGAAAAGAAAAGCCGCCAACAAATTCATCAACGGTCCGGCTGCTATAACAATGGCACGTTTACCCACCGGCTGGTTTGAGAAAGCTCTGGCATCATCGGAAGATTCTTCTTCTCCCTCCATCCTGACAAAGCCCCCCATAGGTATCAGTCTCAATGAGTAGGTGGTTTCCCCCTTTTTGACGGAAAAAATCCTGGGCCCCATGAATAATGAAAATTCCAGGACCTTAATATTGGCGGCTTTTGCCGCCATAAAATGTCCCAGCTCATGTATGATAATAAGTATGCTCAAAGCAATTAAAGCTACAATAATTCCCATTTAAAACCCCCCGTTTATAATATTTCGGGCTGACTCTCTCGCCTTTCTGTCAGTATCTATTATATCATTAAGTACAGGCTTGCTATTCACAAAATGTTCCTTCATAACCTGACCAACCACCTCCGTAATTTGCAGAAAAGAAATCCTTCCCTGTAAAAACATATCCACGGCTACTTCATTTGCCGCATTCATGGCACATGGCAGTGTCCCGCCGATTTCAGCAGCCTCATATGCCAGTTTTAAGGCCTCAAATGTATCCGGATCAGGCTTATTGAAGCTCAGTGCCTTTAACTTATCAAAATCCACTCTGTTGAATGGATTCTCCATCCGTTCAGGCCAGGTAAGAGCCAGCTGGATGGGTATACGCATATCCGGTGCGCCCATTTGAGCCATTATTGACCCATCCCTGAAAGCCACCATTGAATGTATTATGCTTTCAGGATGTACGATCACTTCTATCTTTGATACCGGAACATTAAACAACCACATGGCTTCGATGATCTCTAAGCCCTTGTTCATCATCGTGGCAGAGTCAATGGTGATCTTGCTTCCCATCGACCAGTTGGGATGCTTCAGAGCCTGTTCTACAGTAACATTCTTGAGCTGTTCTTTTGTATATCCTCTGAACGGGCCTCCTGATGCTGTCAGGATAATTTTTTCGACATCCCTGTTCCTGTTTCCGGCAAGGCATTGAAAAATGGCCGAATGTTCGCTGTCAACCGGAAAAATTCTAACACCCTTTTCTTTTGCCAGTTCCGTTATTATAGAGCCTGCGGTAACCAATGTCTCTTTATTTGACAGGGCAATATTCTTACCGGCATTTATGGCAGCTACAGTGGGCAGCAGCCCTGCAATCCCCACGACCGATGTTAACACCGTATCAGCATCATTATTGGTTACAGCCTCAATAATACCGTCATCGCCTGCCAAAACTTTTGTATTGGTGTCTTTGACAGCTTGTTTTAGCTCACTTGCGGCTTTTTCATCCTGCATCACGGCAACCTTCGGCCTATGCCGCCTGATTTGCTCTTCCATTAATTTATTGTTGCTTTTGGCAATTAAAGATACTACATTGATTTTCAGATTTTCACAGACATTTAGAGCCTGAACTCCTATTGAACCGGTTGAACCCAAGATACAAAGACCTTTTATCATAATACTACCTTCTAGCATAAAAACAAATTGACATATATGTAAACCAGTGGTGACACAAACAGGATACTGTCTATTCTGTCCATTATCCCGCCGTGTCCGGGTATCAAATTGCCAAAATCTTTAATCCCTGAAAACCTCTTTATGGCAGAAGCAGCCCAGTCTCCGAACTGGGCAACCACACCGCACAAAAAACCCATAACGGCAAAATGGTACAACGAAATAGGCGCCATTCCCGCCCGGTTCATGATGATTTCACCGTAAAGCATCATTACGAGCATACAGCCTATAGCGCCCCCTATTGAGCCTTCTATGGTTTTTTTAGGGCTTATATGAGGGATGATCTTGTTCTTGCCTATGGAAACCCCAACAAAATAAGCAAAAATGTCAGTCATCACTGCGCCTATTATTACAAGCCATATAAACTCAAATCCCCGTTCCAGATTCCTTGTCATAACAGCGAAGGAAAGCAGAAAAGGAATATAAACTATTCCCAGCAATGTATAAGCGATATCCTCAAAGTGACATGCCTTTCTGCCGAATATTATTCTTAAGAACAGGTATAAAACCAAAAGATAAAAAAAAGCATTCAGATTATTTGCAGCAAATATTTTTGTAAATATTCCCGACAATTCCGGGAAACGATCCGCAGGAATCGTAACCCCATAAGCCTTGCCCATGAAAATAACAGCCGAAATAATACTGACTGGCAAATCAATATTTATATGCCTGTTTTTCATGGCGTTTGAAAACTCAAAAAGTCCGATTATACTTGCTATAAGCGCAGCAACAGCCAGGACATATGACGGTAGAAAAAGCAGGACTATCAATATTGCCGAGGCAATTGTTCCGCTTATTATTCTTGTCAGCATTTTACACCTCCAAAACGTCTCTGCCTTCCCTGGTATGAAATAATGGCATCCCTCAGGTTGGCTGCGCTGAAATCCGGCCACAGAACATCACAAAAATAAAATTCCGTATAACTTGACTGCCAGATTAAAAAGTTGCTTAATCTCATTTCACCGCTGGTACGTATAAGTAAATCCGGGTCAGGTATATCTTTTGTATAAAGTCTTTCGGATATAGCCTGTTCATCTACCTTGGACACCAACCCAGCCTTAACATCTTCAACGAGTCTTGAGACCGCATCCACAATTTCCTGCCGTCCTCCGTAATTCAAGGCAATAATAAAATCCAGTCCTTCAATATGTTCAGTGTTTTTTTCCACCTTCTCTATTTCCCTGATTATTTCTTCAGGAAGGCGCTTTTTCTCACCTATAACTCTTATCCTTACATTCTTGCCCGCTAATTCCTTTTCCGCATTACGCAGGTATTCCAGAAGTAGTTTCATCAGTTCATCCACTTCTTCTTTGGGCCTGGACCAGTTTTCAGTCGAAAAAGCATAAACAGTCAGGTATCTGATCCCCAACCGATAGCATTCCTCTACGATCTTTTTAAGGGTCCTGGACCCTTCCCTGTGGCCCATACTTCTGGAAAGGCCTCTTTTTTTCGCCCATCTGCCGTTCCCGTCCATAATGATCGCTATATGTTTGGGAATATTGTTTCTGTCCAGTTCCTTTTTCTTATTAAAAAGCATGGCTTTCCCCCATGGTTTTATCAAGTATCAATATACTGCAACATTTAATAATGGGAATAAAAATTTTCCCGCTTTAAGCCGACAAACGAGAAAAACCTCCTGCCACCAGGTTTCAATGATTTATATACCCCTTTTTAAAACCTTTGATTTAGTTGCGGCGCTATCAATATCATATCAAAAATAATGGATTATGACTATAAAAAAACATGTACAGTCTAATTCTGTACATGTCAATCATCCTTTAAACCACTGCTAATGCTTATTATCACTCGACAGCCCCAAAATTTCCGCCGCATTATTATACAGTATATCTTCTCTTTCGGTTTCGCTTAAATCAAGCCTATCAAAAACCTCAAGCTCCTCACCATGATAAACAATAGGATAATCGGTCCCAAATACAATTCTTTTGGTTCCATGCTCTTTTATAATCTTTTCAGCAAGATCAAGATCCATAAATCTGACCGCACTTGAAGTATCCATATAAAGATTTCTGCCGACAAGGCATTCCATGGATTCCTGCCACTTACTATGCCCGCCTAAATGAGCCGCAATAATCGTAAGCCGCGGGAACCTGTCCAGCACATTCGCTATCCTGCGGGGAGAAGAATTATCCAGTATGGCATCCCCGCAGTGGATAAGCACAGGCAGCCTGTTTTCAATCAAAGAATAGATTTTATCCATTTTGGGATCGTCAGCATTAAAACCCTGAAAATCCGGATGCAGCTTAATACCTTTTAGACCTAAAGCTATTATACGCTCAATTTCATCTTCCGGGTCGGGCATATCAGGATGTAATGTCCCAAAACCTATCAATCTTTCGGATGCATGGCTTGCGACCCAGTCATTGATAGCTTTTACCTGAGAAGCTTTTGTTGCGGTGGAATGTATTATTATATGATCTATGCCGGATTTTTCGGCGCTTTGGACTAAATCCGACAAAGTGCCTTTGCCATGCATCTTTATTTTATAATGATCCCCTATATGTTTTACGGCTTTTTCTGCAATCTCTTCCGGAAAAACATGGGCATGGAAATCTATTATCTTGTTCTCAATTATTTTCATCTCTAAATCTGCCTTATCAAATAACTCATGTAATTAATATAATGGGAGAAAACTACTCCCGGTTCCTGAAGTTCAGGACACCAACGTTTCAGCCATTCCAGAGAGACATAACCTTCAAATCCGTTTTTATTCAGCTGTTTCAAACAGTCCAGAACAGGCACGTCACCATAGCCGAGCATTCTGTATGATACTTTGCCGTTTTCCATCACCGAGTCCTTAATATGAACATATTTGATATACCCGTCAAGATGGTTGAGAGTCGTTTCAGGAGTTTCCTTAAAGTATCTGAACGGATGATGGATATCCCACAGTATACCGGTATTCGGGCGATCAACGGCTTTAATGAACTCAGCCATGACCTTGGTCTCTGCCAGCACGCCGTTAGTTTCGATCAAGGGCATTACATTTTTATCGGCAGCATAATCGCATACCTTTTGATATTGGGTCTTAACAAAATCCAGGTCTCTCTCTTCGCCCGGAGCTCCGTCTTTGTCTCCCAAAACTCTTATATAAGGGGTCCTTATTCTCTGGGCAAGATCAATGTAGGCTTTTGCCTCGGATAATGCTTCCTCTTCTTTTTCCTTATCAAACAGGTAAGCGGCGGATGTAAGCATAGGGATTTCAATATCCAGCTTTTTTAATGTATCAAGAGTTTTTTCAATGTTTTCTTCCCTGAAAGGTTTGCAATTGGGCGCGTATATTTCTGATTCGATACCTCTGATTTCAATCCCGTTAATCCCCAGGTCTTTACATGTTGCATAAATCTCTTCCCATGACCAACCCGGGCATCCCAGAGTAGAAAATGCCAATTTAAACATAATCATCGTCCTTTCTATCCTTTCAACGGATGAGACTATTGTATAATGAAAATAAATATTTCCCAAATCTTCAGGCGGAAAACAGCAATTATGTCCCCCACCGTGATGATCTGCCACACGGCATCTTAAGAAAATCTCTGATTTTGGCAACAGTCTATATCAATATAGTACCTCAAAGGCTTATGCAGTTTCAATCGCCGCGTCATCTTTAAGGTTCAATTCTTCAATTGCCTGTTCCCGCATTTTATATTTTTGGATCTTACCGCTGGCCGTCATCGGGAAACTATCGGTAAACTTAACATATTTGGGTACTTTATGTCTTGCCATATGAGATCTTACGAAATCTTTTATTTCGTCCTCTGTGGCAGTTTCTCCGTCCTTCAGTATGATCCAGGCCATGACTTCTTCACCGTATTGCTTGCTGGGCACTCCGATTACCTGAACGTCCTTCACTTTAGGATGCGTATATAAGAATTCTTCGATTTCTTTCGGATAAATGTTTTCCCCTCCACGGATGATCATATCCTTGATTCGGCCAGTAATTTTGAAATAGCCGTTTTCATCCACAGTAGCCAGGTCTCCGGTGTGGAGCCATCCGTCTTTATCTATGGCCTGGGCTGTTGCTTCAGGCATTTTATAATAGCCCTTCATCACATGATATCCCCTGGTAATGAATTCACCCGGAGTATTGGGCGGCAATTCCTTGCCTGTCGCCGGATCAATGATCTTGGCTTCAACATGGTCGAAAACGCGGCCTACTGTCGAAACACGGATTTCAAGACTATCGTCAGTGGTGGTCTGGGTACATCCCGGAGATGCTTCTGTCTGGCCATAGACTATGGTTATTTCCCTGGCCCCCATAACATTGGCCACATCCTGCATGACCTTGATGGGACATGGCGAACCGGCCATAATACCTGTTCTTAATTTGGGGAATTTGAATTTCTTGAAATCCGGGTGTTCCAGGATGGCTATAAACATTGTGGGAACACCGTGAACAGCCGTGCATTCCTCGTTCTGCAACGCTTCCATTACTTTCAACGGCTGGAAGTATTCCAGCGGAACCATGGCAGTTGCATGGGTAACGCATGCTGTAACGCCCAATACCAAACCGAAACAATGGAATAAAGGCACCGGGATACACAGCTTATCCTCTTCAGTAAATTTCATTCTGTCGCCGATGCTCTTTCCGTTGTTGATAATGTTGTAATGGGTCAGCATAACGCCTTTGGGGAATCCCGTCGTACCGGATGTGTACTGCATATTGATCACATCATGGGGATCCAGGCTCCTGTTTACCTTTTCATATTCTTCATGAGGATACTCGTCACCCATGGTGTAAAGATCTTTAAAATTATACATTCCCGGATAATTTTTTTCACCGATATATACAACATACTTTAAAAACGGCAGCATAGGGTTATCCAGCTCTCCTGGTTTGCTGTCCTTCAGGGTAGGACAAAGCTGGTTTATTATTTCCACATAATTTGAATCCTTGAAACCTTCGATCAAAACCAGGCACTTGGCATCCGACTGGCGAAGCAAATATTCCGCCTCAAATATCTTATAATTGGTGTTTACCGTAACAAGAACAGCGCCGATTTTGGTTGTCGCAAACATGGTAACAAGCCACTCCGGATAATTGGTAGCCCATATTGCGACATGGTCGCCCTTTTTAATACCCATCTTTAAAAAGCCTTTTGCAACACGTGTGACCTCTTCGTCAAATTCCTTCCATGTTCTCTGATAAGGCCTGTCTATGTATTTGATAGCCAGCCTGTCAGGATATTTTCGTGCAACATCTTCGAGCAAGTCTCCAAATGTGATGCTAATGAGTTCGCTCATAACACTATCCTCCTCCAAATAAAATGATTGTTACATTGCTTGTTACATCTGGTTCTCAGTATAAGCTACAATTGCAGCTGTTTTTATCCTGATATTCTGTTTGCCTGGCAACGTTTACAATATCATATCGATCCTGTATACAGTTTTAGGGTATAAAAAAACCCTCATCTCTTTGTAAGAGACGAAGGTTATACTCCGCGGTACCACTCTAATTGACACATAATGTGTCCCCTCAATCCAGCATCCATCAATGCCTGACAGTTTAACGGCTGTTTCCGTACCAACCTACAATAAGCCTTGCTTACTTCAGCGGTCCGCTCCGGAGCGAGATTCACGTACTTCAAAGTCTGCACTTACACCAGACGGCAGCTCTCTGTATCTTTGAGAGGTATCGCTACTACTCTCCATCAATGCGTTTCATCAATCCATATTTTGATATATTTAGTGATATTATATTCGGCAAAAAGTATGTTGTCAAGTATAAAATATGTATTTTGTTCGTAGCATATGTGGATGGCTCTATTGGCATGTTTTTTCTTTTTTGTTCTTCTGTTTTACCTCATTATTTCCCAGATTTTATGTTTTTTTATCTGTTTATCAGCAGGGTTGCAAAACTACCAGATCAGTTCCTCTTATTAGCGATCAACAGAATAATTGATGCAGACAAGCGAATAATGAGAACACTGCGTTCCAAGGGTTTTTGTTTTAAGTATGTTTAACTGTGGCTGAACAGAATCGAAAACAAAAAAGTTTGCATTATTCTTTAAAGTTGAGCCAAATGCGGTGAACAAAAGAAAACATCAAAAAAGGCTCGTTTGGGGCACGAGCCTTTCTCATTTATCTGAAAGTCATATATTTATTGATTCATTTGATTTGGATTATTAAAGCTTGGCGGCTGTGGGTTATCAGCATTAAAGAACTGGCCGCCCGGTGAAGAAAGATTGAAATACAGCTTAGAGTCTTTTGTAATTCCCCAATCTTTCAATGAACCGGTATCCTGGATCCTGTTAAACGCTTCTCTAAACATAGTATTATGGGCTTCTTCACGGTTCAGCAAAAAGTCGATCGTATCCCTTACGCCTTTA